>VTLG01014463.1_pt1 | contig 57470 bp, 84 predicted proteins | sample 4694571 | NCBI WGS metagenome assembly VTLG01 (sample SAMN12604809, study PRJNA352737) | marine metagenome | biome: ENVO:00000447; feature: ENVO:00000209|ENVO:00000569|ENVO:01000036; material: ENVO:00002151; isolation source: viral sequences binned using virsorter ... | reverse complement strand
CAGATCACACTTAAAATTTAATATCTCTTGTGTAGTTTTCATAGCCTCCTTTGTTACCTTGGTAAAGCTATCTATGTCTGGCTTGGCTACCTCAAACTGGTACTCGTCATGCACAGAGGCTACAAGCTTGGCATCTAGCCCATGCTCCCAGATCATTCTGTCCATCTCTACCAGCCACTGCTTGCACACGATAGCACCTGCACCCTGAAGCAGAGTATTAAGTGCTGCATGCTCATGCCTGATATGTAGCTTCCTACCATCAAGACCTGTAATCTTACCAGACATGGCTGCTTTTGCTACATTATTTCGTAGTGTATTTAACTTTGGCATGTTCTTCAGAAACTTTGCTATAAGTTCTTCACCCTCTGCCCATGAACCACCAACAACAGTTCCTATTTTACTGGGACCAGCACCGTAGAGAAAGGCATAGATAAAAGTCTTTGCCTGATCTCTGGTCTGTAATCCAGCAGCTTTTTGGTTAGCAGTATGAACGTCACCTGTCAGAACTTCATTGGTGAACTTCTCATCACCCATGTAGTGGGCAAGGCACCTAAGTTCAAGACCACTGGCATCTGTACCGACAAGCTGATAAGTATCAGGATTGGAGATGGTCCATAGTTCACGACACTCCTTACCGTAGGGAGAGTATACAGCAGGAACCTGTGCCATGTTAGGTTTGTGGTGTGCCATGCGTCCTGTGATAGTTCTTAGTGTTAGCACTCTGCCATGAACCCTGTCTTGATCGCTGCACTCCTGTATCCAAGACCTGAGAAGACCTGTTCGCTTTTGTAGAAGAAAGTAACGAGAGAACATCTGTGCTTCTGGTAAGTCAATCCTATCCAGAACTGTCTCATTAATTACTGCCCTACCTGTCTCAGTGTGTTCAGTAAACTTAACACCCATCTCTTCCAGACGTTCTGCAATATGTATGCGGCTGGCAATGTTAAACTCTGTTATCTTATCTTTCAGAGGCTTTCCGGTCTTCTCTGACACTCGCTTCTCTACTTTGGCTGGAAACATATCTTGTGCTTTTTCCTCAAGTTTATATAACTCATCAGATAGATTTGCCTCCAGTATCATGGCTCCCATAATATCAAAGGCAAAGCCATTCTCTTGCTGCTTATCTACAATGCTGCGAACCTGACGTTCCAGATTGTAAGACCTGTCAGAGAAGTCCTTGCCCTCTTCTTCCAGAGCCATGCCAAGCTTCTGTGTTACGTTAACGTCCTGTTTGCAGTACTCCAACATCTCAGGAGAGAAGTGATTGAAGTCATTATACTCTATCTTTTCAGAGCCTAGACGTTTGCCCCAAGCTTCAAGAGAGTGACCACCATCTCTAACAGGATTGTATAGTTGAGACTCAATCAGTGTGTCACGTATCTGATTCAACCTGATGTCAGAGCCTGTAAGTCTGTTAAGAACAGGGGCGTCAAAGCTGATACCATTATGCATGATAAAAGTATCAATGCGCTTTGACCACTCCCTGAACTCACCGCACTCACCCTGCACCCACTGTCTAGTCTCTCCCGTGTCATACTTCTTAGCTACAATACAATGTATTTGTGTTGCGTTAATGCTGTCTGTTTCAATGTCCACCACTGCTTTCATTTTTCATATCCACTAAGTATGCATCTGTAACTGGTATGTGAAAGAATTTTTCACCCTTCCTGATGTTACGATTAGAAACTTCTTTAACCTCGCAGTCCAGAAGAGTATGACCATCCACATGCCAAGCCTTTGTGCAGTCATGATTGAAGACTACGAAAGTAAGGATGTCATTATAACATTCATTCTTCCACTTGTCAAGAAGTCTTTGCTTACGATATGGAATACGTAACTCTTTCCAACTGTCAGGCCACTCGTCAGTTTTCCAAGAGTACTTTACCTCTACCTCCCATAGAAGTCTAGGATGACCTTCCGGTCCTGCTGTGCAAACGATGTCAAAATAAGTAGTTTCGTTTGTGTTAATATTACTATGATCATTCTTGAGCCATGCAACCATAGCATCCTTTGCAGCCTTGTCAGCCATATCATACAATGCTTTGTCAAACTTTTTCTTAACCGTCATTGTCATTCTCCAAGAAGGGGTTTCCAATTTGTGTCATGCGTCCGGTCTGTCCATCATAGTGTAGATAACAGGCTACGCCAGTGTCTCCAGTGTACCTGTTCTTCAGAATACGAATAGTGGTAGTGTTAGCCTCCACAGGATCGTCTGCCTGTTGATCACGCTCCAACGCAACTACCGCATCAGATAGGTGAGCAATAGAGGCAGAGCCACGTAGATGCGAGAGTGTAACCTCACGACCATTCTCATGGCCGTTGTCGCCTGATGGCCTACGCAGATGGCTAACAAGAAGCAAGGCGATACCTGTCTCCTCCACAAGAGAGCGAAGCTTGGTCATCAGAATGTCGATGGACTTACGTTCATCTCCGTTGTCTTCCTGACCAGATACGAGAATAGATAGATGATCAAGGAAAACCCACTTGCAATCCAGACCCTTTGCCATATACCTGATACGATCAAGTATCTCATCGTTACTGATACTACCAAAGTGGTCGAAGGCAAAGAACCTACCACTACCAATAGTCTTCTTCTCGTAATCGTCTAACTGTTCTTGTGTGTATTCCTTACGAACCTCTCGAATGTAGAGCCTAGCATTAGCTTCGACACTCATGATGTTGAAGGCAGTCTGCTTGGTGTTCTCCTCCATTGCAAGCACACCAATGTTATCCTCAGTGTTCTGCATGATATGGTACATAAGCTCACGCATGATGCTGGACTTACCCATACCAGCACCAGAAGTAAACGTGACAAGCTCTCCGGTACGCATACCATAGGTCTTCTCGTTCATACCTGACCAAGGATAAGGACAAGTCTGATTCTCAGTCTCATCGTAGAGCGAAGCACCAAGGTCGGCAAGGTTGATGATACCTGCTGGTGTGTAGGTGCGAGAGTTCCACCACGCTTCTGTAAACTTCTGCCTCTGTCCTGTCTTGAGGTACTCATTGGCATCCTTCAACTCAAGGTCCACGATCTTACACTTGTTGGGTTCAAACAACTTTGCCACTTCCTGTGCTGCCTTCTTACCCGGCTCATCGTTGTCGAAGCACAGCACCACGGTATCGAACTTACTGAGATAACGGAGTGCTTGCTTACAGTTCTTCAGTGCGGATGCTGCACCATTCTTAAGCGAGACAGAGGGCCACTTGGAACCCATCAACTCATAGGCACTCATAGCATCTAGCTCACCCTCACACACGGTGATGAACTTGCCACCCTGATTGAACAGGTTCTGACCAAACAGACCACAGCTAGATAGATCACCCTCTGACCAGAACTCCTTGTCACTGGTGCGACGAAACTTGCTACCGATATGTTTGCCGTTCTCATCGTAATACTTGTACTGGTGATGAGTAATCATGTTGCCACTCTTAACAACAGATACATCATACTTCTTGCATGTTGCTAAACTGATACGCCTATCAGAGATGTCAGCATACTTATAGTCTGCCTTATTTTGCGTGTTCATAGAGACTACCCTCTTTGCAGGTTCAGATTGCATGTCTTTAATATCCTTGTTGAAAGTTTTAGTATGACATTTGTGACAGTAAGTACCCCACTCGTTGACGGTTAAACAATTAGTACCGCCACAGTCGGGACAAGACTGATGAGTTTTAACGTAAGGCATCACCACTTTCCTTTGCTATCTTTATACAGGTCGGAAGATATTTCTTTTCTGTGTGCAGCCAATTCCCTTTCTAGTGATATCAATGTTTCTATCTGGTCAACTCTCTCAAGTTTACGCCATGCTGATTTGAAAGATGTCTCCATCTTACCTCGTGACTTTGGTTTATATACTTCTATTAAAACATCCATTTCTCTATCCTTTTTGGATTTTATAAACTCCTTTTGCAGTTCTGCTGGTAAGATGCTGTACGAGCCTTTCTCTGTTTCGTATTTCATCTTGCGCTTCTTTCTTTGTGCGAAATTTTTGAACAACCACATCATCAAATTCTTTCTTTAAAACTAATTTCCACATAGCATGGTTCATAAGATTAACATCTGTCATCATAACATTTTCTCCAGATGTCTTCAACAAAACTTTCTTTGTCATCCATAATTTCGTCAGCCTCTAATCGAGCCAATCGTCTTGACTCTTTGTCGTTGTATCCTTCAGACTTGTATTGTCCTACTAGTGAACGAAATAATTCTTTTCGTTCCCTCTGCCAAAGGTTCTTACTCATTAGTCTAAATCCTCTAAGTCTTTGAAAAATCTATCTCTTTCTTTTGCATTGTTAACATCATACCCTGATTCTTTTATCAACTGCCACACCTCTTCAGTGTAACCAAGACTCTTTCTCAGAGTATTTTCTTTTTGTAGTCGATGCCAATCAAAGTCGTAAACTTTTGTCATCGTGTTCTACCCATTTATTGTTTGCTTCTGTTTGTTTTGCCTTTGCTAGTTCTTCTCTTAGCTGTTTGATAGTATTTTCTTGCTCTCTTACTATTCCTTTCAGTTGTTTAACATGAGTATTCAAAGTTTCCCAAGCTGATTGTAACTGTTTATCTGACACATTATACTCCTATTAGTTACGAGTGTCAATGTAAAAGATATGGCTACCAACCTGACCAAGAGAAACAAACTCATCATCAGATGCCCAGTATGGATACACATACGCAGCATGATAGTGAGTAGCACCGCTTGTGATGCCAAGAACCACACCCTTGAAAGCAAGCTCTGAGGCGGTAACAGCTTGGTTATAAGCGTCAACATTAGCTATTGTCTCAGGCTTACCATCACACCAGTAAGAAAACTGGCACTTGTTTCTTATCGGTTTACCTTTCCATTTCTTTGCTTGGTGGACAACATCACACACGTTGTCAGGATAACGGTCAGAGTAGACACGTTCAAGAACAACATTAGCCACAGCCAGTTGTGCTGTGAATGGTTCAGATCGTGCTTCAAAGTATACTGCTTCAGCTAAACAAGATAGCTCATCAGCTTTTACACTTATACTTTTAATACCCACTAAGAATACAGCCAATAAAACAATCATAATAAATTTCATTGTAACTTCTCTATCTTTATATTGAAGGGAAATCCTGTGGATAGTTCTCGTATACCATGACACATTAGAAATGCCACGGCATCCTCATAGTGTTCAAATACATGTAGCTTTTCTTTTTCCTCGTCTATCATAGCATCAAAAGTATTTATATCTAATACAAAATCATCTTCAGATTGAGTTATTATATAAGCCATTATATCACTCCAAATAATATTAAGTCAAGTATGATACCTATTATTTCCATAATTACCTACCTTGCCCTCTATATCTTTTCCAACTACGGCGTTTGTGTTTGTTCTTGGGACGGGAAAGAGTTCCCGCCCCTATTGATGTACGCTTCTTGATCCGATGTAGTGTCGGGTCGTACTTGTTGTCAGTTTTCTTTGCCACTATACCATCTCCAGCCTTTTCCAATGTGGTGAGTCCATCATTTTACGCACTCTGTCTTCACGCAGCACTCTGGTATTCTCTTTTGGTACATGAGTAGACCATGCCGTAGCCGCTTGATATACAGTCCAGAGTGTACCCTTTGAGCGTTGTCCATACTTCTCGTAGTTACCACGCCCAATGAGGTGACGGTTCTCTTCGTCAAATGTTTTCATCAGGTTAGAAAGCATCACCTTGTTAGGTTTATGCATTTTGGTCACGTTGTCCATACGCTTTGCCAGTGTGTTGCTGAACAGACTGATAGCCTGATCTCTATAGACAGGCGTCTGATACCAGCGATGCATCTTATTCATCCCAGAGTTAGCAACATAGTCTGATGCTGCCCTGATCTTACTTGCAAAGCTAGGGACAGAGAAGTTTTTGGAGTGACGGCCATACACATACGCCAGCTTGTCACCATCAACCAGAGTATTATAGCATGCAGCACGAAAGTATCCCATCATCCCGTTGTTAGCCCATGTCCTATTGTGACTAGTGCGGAACTTAAATTGTGGTGTGACCAGATCGTTCCTACCATCTATGGTTGTGGACTCTGCATAGAACTTAGCAGTAAGCTCTAGCTGTTCACCATGACCAATCACATTGGTTTCAAACTTAGCACCATCCAGATCAATACCTGACATACTGATAGCTTGCTCAAGGTTCTCCACGATATCAAGATATTGTACAGGCTCATAGCTTTCAGACACAATAGCTATTGGTTCTCCGCTATCAACACGGCGAAGACCAACACCCAGTGAGGGGTCAACCTTTCTTCCGTCAATAAAACCACCAAGGTCAAACTTCTCTACGTTAAAGTTAAGCACATCATGATTAAACATTTTGGTTCTCTTTCATTTTAAGGTTAAAACGTAGTTGATGTAGTTGTTGAATACACTCCGACAATCTGTCACCGTTCTCTGTTTTTACTGTACCATTTAATTGTAGCTGGCTCAGTATCTCTAGTGTTTCCTCTATTGCCTCAAGAGTTTTCATCGCCCCAATCCCTATAGCCTTGTTCAAATGTGGACATCTCATGTTCAATCCATCCATTGAGTTCCTCAATATCAATGTCTTCAACATCAGTATCAAGAGCTATTAGCTCCATGTATTCCTCAACCATTGGGCGACACCATGCGTCCCCTCCATAACGAAGAAACCTTTGAACATCCTCTATAGAATTAAACTCAGGTACGTACATGTTATTCTCCTTTAAGTTGTATATCTTTTAATGTATACTCAGACAGTATACCATTAAACGTATTAGAAATCAAGCACAATCCATTCATCATGGAAGGTGCATTATTCATAGTGAAAACCATAGCCGCCATCAAGCACTCTTCGGCTATTTGAAAATCTTCTAGATCCTCCTCCTGTAGTAGTTTTAGTTCTGTGTAAACTTGGTCGAACACTTTCATTTCCATTATCATGTTCCTCTATTATATCATATAGTGCGTTCATTTGTAATAATCCAATGTTAGTTCTTCACCTTTACTAATATTTTTAACAGTAAATATATTATATATCTCAAGATCATCCCAATCATGGACCTTTTGTATTATACAATTATTATTGTCAGCATGGTTTAGATATCCACCAATGGGAGTTCTGATCAGGCCATAGAACATGGGTACGTTGATATGTGTCGCACCCAAGTCTGTCTCTGCTGGAATGTCCATCGTAGCGAACACACCCAGCCCCTCTATGTCACTTTCTCGTATGGTTATCTCCTCTGGTAAGGGCTTGTAATAAAAGGGATTATATTCAGGTAGCATCATTTTCAACGTCCTCAAAGAATGGATCAAATACTAGTAAGGTATGCTCATATTCTTTAGCAGCCTTCTTAGTTTTGTGGTAGGTAGTTTGCCCATCAGAGTGTTGAGCTTTCCACTTTCTACCCTCTTTAGAAATAATTCTAAAATACTCAGTCATTATGCTGCCATCCTTCTCACGTTAGTGTTTACTTTTTTACCATGATTTTCATGGAAATTCAACTCTTTTTCTGCTTTTTTTCTGGCTGCTACTGCATCCTCATAGTTTTTAAATCTTCCCAAGTTATAACATTTACCATGACTTACAATTTGCGCTCTCCATCTTTGTCTAGTTTTATCCCATAAAACTCCCATTGTGCCACTAGTGTTTGTGCATCTGAACTTCTGGTTCTTCATGTTTTCGCTGGGAGTAACGCATCGAAGATTTTTTATTCTATTATCTGTTCTATCATGATTAATATGATCTAACTCACCATTAGGAAAACTTCCATAATAATAGAGCCAAGCTATTCTATGTGCAGAATAATTTTTCTTTTTGATTTTACCTTTTAAATATCCTTCTGTGGCAGACACATTAAATGCTTTTGTTTTAGCATAACGAGAGTTCCAAGATTTAGAATGTTCTCCGTGTCTAATTTTCCAGTACATCTCTCCTGTTTCTGGGTTGTAATCTATCAGTTGACGAATTTCATTACAAGTTAGCTCTTGTTTAACACTAGTCATTTTCAATCTCCGGTTTTGTATTCTTCTTTTTATTGGGAAGAATACGGTTACGATACAAGTTCTGTTCTAGTATTTTAGCGTTAGGATTTCTGGGATGTCCCAGATTTTTCTTTACCCTTCCTTTAGCTTTTCTTTTTCTTCCCATTCTTTGTACCCATCCACATATGCTTGATAGTGTGCGTCACGTTTGTTGCGATCCCACCACCACTCAGGCATTACATTATACCTTAGTTGTTGAAAGTTATTCCACTCTTGTTTACTTAACATCACTGCTGTTCCTCCCAACGTATGTCTACAAGTTTAATGGCTAATATTTCTTTCTCACCTTGAGATATATTAGCCAAGTCTAAATCTACCATAGCCTCATCATATAATTCAGCTATCTTGTCTTCATTGCAATCAGCTATATCACAATCTAACAGAACGCAGTGCACGTTCACCGCTAGTAGCTTGTCTAGACTTCCCTCAGTCTCAGGTACACTCATTCTGGTTCTCCTTCATAATGGTGACCTTTTTTTAACACGGACACTTTTTCTACACGAAAGTCTAAGTCATGGTAGAAACCGATCTGTACCCATTCGCCTTCATCAGTGCATATCTCTACTGAGGTACACATTCCGAAATCGGCATCCTCTCCACTCTCAACATTATACGCATTGTAGTAACCGAATAACTTAGCATAATCATCAGTCATTTTTATACTCCTTTATCAACATATCTAATTGATCCATGGCCATATCATATGCTTCGCTTGGCGTCAACTGTTTTGTGCCGGGGCGCACTGATCGTTTTACTTTGTACTTCTCACCCACTGTGCGTACTTCATGAAAGGTCCAGCTAGTATCCCAAGTTATCTTCCACTTGTCTCCACCAATTTCTATGTCTACAAAATCAATCATTGACATACTCTACCTCCATGTTAGGGGTGAAGTCTTTCTCTGTGAACAGAGTTAACTCAAAGTCTCTATTAGCTTTATCTGTTACAGTCACAACTATTGTTTGAAAAGTTTCAAAGTCGTTCGATTTCACTCTGATATTTTCTACGTTGTGTATTCTAAGTCCGTTCATGATTTTACCCTTTCATCTAATAAATCTTCAACAATTTCAAGTGCTTGTTCCAACCTGCTATCATTACCCTTTAAGGCTAATTCAATAGCAATATGCACCCAGTTTAACTTAGCTTGTTTTGATAGGTCTATAATTTTCATTACTCCATTCCTTCCCATTCTTCTTCGGCTCTGCGTACAGCCTCGTTATAAGTTTCCATATCACCATCAGGCCACCCGTCTGCGACCAGCCATTCGTAGTGCAAGTCGAGTAAGTTCTCCTTGATAATCTCGTTTTGCTGTACTGACATCCTCTTCCTCCTTCCATTCCTCTGTTGCGTATTCTTCAGCGTGTTCAAGACTATACCCCATAGCTAAGTATTTGTCAACCCTTTGTTCAAACTCTGGCATTTTTCTTCTCCTAATTTTCTGGGACATCCCAGATTTTATCCAGCCGCTACCATAGCAGCTTTCTTTTTACTTGTACCATGAGCCGGAAAACCGACAGGATGTTTACGAGTTTGTTTCTGACACAACATGCAATCCTTGCATGATACATCATCCATGTATGTTGCTGGACATGGTAACACTTTTCTACCTTTAGGTGTTCGTAAATCATCAATCCTTTTACGATAATCTTCTAATGCTTCAAGCCATACTTTTTCGCCTTTTTCTTTTTTGCTTTTACGTTCCCACTCAATGGGCAACACAGTCACCACCGGAGCTATGTTTAAATCGCATAGCTCGTCTGTGTGTTCCAGATTGTTACCGGATACGTTAACAGTGAAGCCTAAGTTATTCATACTATTGACTATTATGGCGTTCTGAAAATTGTCAAGCACGTCATAATGTGTGTATGTAAACCCACGTTTACCTTTGTTAGCACGGGCAAGATCAGCGCATTTGATACTGTCAAGGTCTTGTGTATCACCCGGCAGATCGCCAGCTTGATTGTGTCGCCACTTGCTACCCTCTGGCATGTCTTTGATCTTGTCAAGAAATGTAGACCAATCGTCGCCACGTTCACCTTTGGTGACTTTGATCCAGTGACCCTTCAATGGATAACCCTCTGCATAGCATCCATTATCTCTGAATGGACATGCACTAGGACATGTTGTCGCAGTACTGGTGGTAACTGCCATTGGTCCTACCTTGCTGTTATTTGATTTAGGTGTAATGTGAAACATTTTGTCTACCTCTACATGTTGCGTAAGTTACGTTTGAACAATAGTTCTTGCACCCATTGATGTTTTTCTTCAGCCGTATCCCCTCTACTGTCATAGTACAAATATTTGTATGTCGGCCAATCCATTGGCGGCAGGTTATTGGCCTTGCATTTTTCAACGTGATAATTGTAATCTTCTGTGCGGCGTTTCGCCCATTCTTCCAGCGTCATTTTTCTTCTCCTAATTTTCTGGGACATCCCAGATTTATTTGTCCGGCGTTATAAAATCCAATGCGCCATACAGATATTGGTTCATTTCCCTGCCTGTCATAAAAGGCGTTACAGTTAATGCGTAGTAAGGTTTCGTCTGGTCAGACATCCGCAAACAATACTTATTATTTCCGCCTTTAGACCAGTATAATTCCATTTGATCTGCCTCATTCAGCTTGGCGTTAAGGCGATCCAACTGATTTTGCAGCGTTGTTTTGGTAATTCGATAAGTCATTTTATCTCTCCAATTTTCTGGGACATCCCAGATTTTACATCATGTCTTCTGTCATCCATGCAGCGAATGCTACCATGCCAAGAATACTTCCCGCTGTCAATCCTACCTGCGGTATCAATCCAAAATGTTCAGGACCGATTACAATCATGGATATCAGACCGCATGTCACTGATAGAAATGCAGATATTACGCCAGCAATTTTAATTGTCTTAGTCATCACATCTAATCCTTTTTTGTTTATCTTGAAGGTATGGGGCTAGTGTCGCCCTTTAGTCTCCACACAGCCCATTTAACATTACTATCTGGACCGAACGGGTTTTTTTCTGGTTCATTCAAGCACCATTCATAATCCTCGTTAAAGTCTTCCTCAGAAACTTGGAACGTGCGAAGTAGTTCCTCTGTTTCACAATCATAAATTTCTAATGTTTTAGTCACTTTATCTCTCCAATTTTCTGGGACATCCCAGATTTTCAACGTTGATTAAACCTAGCACAGTTCCGACAATAGATCAAGATCACGGTTTATCAATGCTTGTTCATCCTGTTTGCGTTGATTGTTAAACCATTGTTCCCGCATTTCTTGAACGTACACTGATTGTTTATGTGCTAACCTTACAGCTTCTAACCTTTCCGTGTCAATAGGATGCTTTATGTCTTGCCAGTTTGTACGAGTGGATAGCAATACCTTGGGATGAATATCACCATAATTCGGTTTTTGTTTTCTTGCCATTGTTTTGCCTTTCGGTTTTTGGGATATCCCAGATTATTTATTGTCTGAGGGATAGCTTGCAGCTTTGCATCGCCACATCGATGCCATTGACCAATTCTCACCAGCCGATATTAGCATATTTTGTTTTTCAAAGTAAATAGCCCTATCCTCTGCAGCGATTGCTCTTTGAATGCATTCTTCACTTGTGGTCGGTATGCTCATTGTTTCATATCCTTATAGATTTTCACTAATAGAATTAAACGATTGATCTAATTCTATTGGTAAAAACCTATCCCGTCAATGGGGCATACTAGGCGGATACCTAGTAGCCCATTGATGGGTTAGATTGTTACGCTACTTTTTTGTTGCTAAATCCGGCAATCTTTGCCTTCTCATATTCCTTAAACTCTTCCATGGTAAAACCAGCGTCCCTGACCTTGTTAGCAAATGCGGTCCTGATAGTTAACCATTCCGCCGATAAACTTTCAAGTGTTACTGGTTCCGGTGTGGTATCGTCGCTAGCCTCGGTAGCCTCGGTAGTATCCTTAGATGATTTATCCTCGGTATTATCCTTAGACGGTTTATTTTTGGCGGAAAAGGCTTTCCGAATGTTTGCAACGGCAATCCATTTGCCCTGTCTTTCGTTGATAATGAAATCCTGAATAGCGTCGAAATTTTCATAAACGAACTTAACATCTCGGATAGTATCAGATCTGTGACTATCTGAAACCATTACAAATAAATCAGTCAGAACTTGAGACTTGTTTATTTTGCCTTTTGTCAGTGACCCTTGCGGCCATGGTTTTTCACTGTCTTTTGTTTCGTCAATAAATAGCTGGGCAATTTCCAGAGCATGATCATTAACAAACTTCTCAGCGTTAGCAGAGGCTTGCTTCTCGATTGAACGAAGAAACTTATTAGCGGTTTTTACATTCCATGTAGTCATTATGTTAGATCCTTTATTTGTTGTGTCATTATTGACAATGGGGAATTTAGATAGGATTCAACGAATCGTCAAATAAATAATAATATATTTTTATTAAATTGTGGATAACTTTATAAAAACATAATAAATACAATATGTTATAACTTAAATTATTTTTTGGGATATCCCATAAAATTAATCGTCTCGGTTATCATCAAGTAATTTTGGGTATCATCTAGATGAATATGTAAAAGTACTGTATTGCCTAGGGATAGCGGTTTTAGAATGGCATGATGAGGACAGGGAGGACGAATAGAGGCGGGGTTGTCACCATATAGTGCTTATTGAGGCAATTTATAAGGTATCTTTTTGGCCCCACCCTATAGGCGCACAATTTAAAAGGTCGACCCCGCACAAAAAAAACGCCACAGCCTATGTATATATAAACAACACCCCCGAATATTTACAAAAATCTACGGACTTGTCATCAAAATAAAAAAGATATCTATAACTGTTGCATAAATATCACGAGGCGGTACTAATTAGTTACTTTATAGTATTTTTTTAATATTTTTTATATATATCTATTGTAGAACTCTACAGTATAGTGTATAATATTACTATGGAGTATTTAAACAGTAACTATATAGAAACATTTGTTAACCTTCAAGGATTGTTATCCCAACAGGTTAACACTCAATGTAACGATGACTTTCTATCTTTTGTTAGACTCATGGCACCGTCCATTGTATCTGACTTTAGAATGGGTCGCCACATCGAAGTTATATCAGAAAAACTACAACAAGTAGAAAGTGGTGAACTAAAAAGACTGATGGTGTTTCTACCACCACGGTCCTCTAAGTCTGTTGTTTGTTCTAAGTTGTTTCCTGCATGGTACATAGGTAGAAACCCTGAACATGAGCTACTGACAATATCTCATAGTGATCAGCTTGCCAGTGACTTTGGTAGATCAGTAAGAGATATTGTTAACACTGAAGAGTTCTCAAAGGTATTTAGAGGGGTGGCCCTACGTAGCGATGTTAGAGCGGCAGGTAAATGGAAAACAAACCAGAATGGAACCTACTACGCTGCTGGTGTCCGATCTCAGATTGCAGGTCGAGGCGCACATGTAGCAATCCTAGACGATGCAATGTCAGAAGAGGATGCGATCTCAAGTGCAGGTAGACGCTTCATCAAGGAATGGTATCCCGCAGGTCTCAGAACACGTATCATGCCTGATGGGGCCATCGTAATAATCAACACTCGATATCACTATGATGATCTCTGTGGCTGGCTTCTCAAGCAACAGGAAAACATGCCTGACTACGAAACGATACCGTGGGAGGTTGTGAAGATACCAGCATGGCTAGACGAGGATGCATCTGAGCTTCTAGATCTGCCCATAGGTAGCAGCTACTTCCCTGAGTGGAAACCAGATCGTGTACTGAAGGTAGATGAGAATGAGATCAAGGCCAGCAACGGTAGCAGATACTGGAACGCTCTGTATATGCAAGACCCTACACCAGAAGAGGGTGGGATAATAAAAAGACGCTGGATCAAAGAGTGGGAGTATGGTGACCCACCCACATGTGACTTTGTTGTACAAACATTTGATACTGCGTTCTCTACGTCAAACACTGCTGACTATAGCGTGATACAGACATGGGGTATCTTCTACATGTACAATCAAACAGATGAGGGCTACGAAGACTTTGCACCTCACCTGATACTGCTAGGTAATATCAAGGGCCGCTTTGAATATCCAGAACTGAGGCGGCTGGCGCAGAAGCTGTATAACCAGCATAGACCTGATGTGTGCATGGTGGAAAAGAAAGCATCCGGCCAATCTCTCATACAGGATATGCGTAGGGGTGGGCTACCTGTAATGGAATACCTACCTGATCGTGATAAGGTATCCAGAGTTTATGCGGCAACGCCTATCATGGAAGCTGGTCGCCTGTGGATACCCAAGGGTAAGAAATGGGCAGATGACCTTATAGAAGAACTTATACGGTTTCCCAATGCTGCACATGATGACCAAGTGGATGCCCTCACTATGGCTATACACTACATGAAGGACTCATGGCATTTAACACACCCTGATGATCCAGAGTATGATGACGCTCCAAGACAGAAAGTTGCTACATACTGGGATGTATGATTTGGGAAAACAGAAAAAGTGTGCTATAATAATAGCATGAATGATTTAGAAAGAGTAATATATACTTTAGGTTTATCTGAGTTACATAGAGGTTGGACAACCACAGATATTATAAATCGTATACTACCTCCACTAAAACTTAAACAGTATATTTTTATTTCAAATGAAAAGGTTCCTTTGTTCTATGCTTCGTGGGCATTTATGAATCAAGAGTCATCAGATGCCAGAGAATTTTCAAAAAGAAAAATTCAAATACAAGATTGGAATAATGGACATGTTCCGTGGATTATGGATATTGTTTGTCCTATGGGCGGAACAGCAGAGGGAATTAAAGAGCTAAAGAAAGTTCCTAGACATCTAGGTGTTAAAGGAAAAATAAAGTTCTTTAGAACTAAAAAGGGGAAGAAGGTATTACATCATGTTACATGGTTATAAAAAATCCAGATATAATATTTATGATAATCTAGAGTTTCTAGGTCTTAATCCCTATGAGCAAAAACACTTTTGTTTTGGTGAAGGTGGCGGTGAAGGTGGTGGATCTGCTGATGATTACGAACAAACAACAGGTTTTAAAGATGATCCTGAAACAGCAGTAGACCCCGATGATCCTACCTCTTTATCTACTGACCCTCCCGGTTTAACTGCTGAAGAAGCAGAAGAAGCAGTAGGACAAGCAAATGTTGCAATGAGTTTAGCAGGATTAAATCCGTATGATAATCCTGAAGCTGCACAAGTAGCCTTGGATGTAGCATCAGCAAATGTAGCAGGATACGATATAGGATCTTTTAGTGATGCAGTTTCTCAAGCTACTCCTTCTACTGATGAATTAGATGCTTTAGAACAAGTAGGTCTTTTAGGATATAATGAAAAAGCTGCACTTGGTTATGTAGATACACTTCAACAAGAGCAAAGAGCTAGTGAACTTGCAGCAGCAAGAGCATTAGAACAAAAATATGGCTTTGAAAGAGGACAGGTTACTCCAGCTTTTATGACTGATCCTACTGGAGTTCAAACAGCAAGCTTTAAAGGACCGGGGGCAGTTGGTGCTGTAGTAAATGAAGTAGCAAGAGGTGCTGCTAACCTTGCATTAAATGTTGTACAGATGGCACCTACAGTAGGTAACATTGGAATGCAAATCGCTAGAGATCAAGGTTTGTTTGGTCTTGATAAAAAATCTTTTGCTGAACAAGCTCAAGATAAAGTAAATCAAGCTTTTGATCAAAGAGCAGCAACTATGAGAGCAGACAATCTAGCTGCAAGAGGTATTACAGAACCAGAAACTTTAGCAGAGCAAGTTGCTGCTGCTCCTGAAGGATATAATCCAGCAATAGGAATGGCTGATCCTACTTTATCTGGTTTGCCGGGAGTTAGTTATGAGGGCGCACCATTTAGTGGTCCTAAAGGATCATTTGAAGAAATGTCTGAACGAGCAGCAGCTAAAGGATTTAACGAATATCAAGCTAATCTAGCTGCATTAGCAGCATCAAGGGCTGCGGATGTTGATCCTTATGGTAATTTATATGCCGCACCTGCTGGTGTAGAACAAACATCCGTAGATTATTTTGATCTTCCTAGTGTAGAACAAACATCCGTAGATTATTTTGATCCTCTTGATTATGATTATTTAGGTGCTGATGATGGTACAGTAACTAAAACTAAAAAACAAGTTAAAACCACCCCAGTGGTTGAAGAGGTAGATGTAGCACAAGCTACTCCTGTGGCTTTTCCTAATATAGATACAATACCACCATCAAGAATAAGTCGCATAGCAAGAATTTATAATATTAGTGAAGATGCTGCTAAAAGAATGTTAGGAGTTGCATGATGGCAACAGAACGTAATCCTTTTGATCGTATACCAGAACAAGAAACAAATGTAGTTCCTCTTGCTCCTGAAACAGAAGATATTGATGCTACCTTTGAGGTTGCGGAAGATGGTGGTGTTATTGTAGACTTTTCTGATAACATAGAGATGGAAGCCTCTGAAGATATTGCTGAATGGTATGGCAATATGATAGAGAAGATGGATGAAGATGAGCTAGAAGAAATATCAGCAAACGTAATAGAAAACTTTGAGGCTGATAAAGATTCTCGTTCAGAGTGGGAGTCTATGTTTGAACGTGGCTTTGATCTGCTAGGTCTAAAGCTGGAGCAGGGATCAGAACCTTTTCAGGGTGCGTGTACTGCCGTGCATCCTCTCTTGATTGAGTCAGCAGTTAAGTTTCAGTCTAAAGCATCTGGAGAATTGTTTCCTGCTAATGGTCCTGTTAAAGCTAGGATTATGGGTAAGTCAAGCACAGAAAAAGAATTGCAAGCTAATCGTGTTCAGAACTTTATGAACTATCAGCTTACTGAACAGATGCCGGAATACTTTGACGAGTTTGAAAGAATGCTGTTTCATCTACCGTTGATTGGTTCTGCATTTAAGAAGTTGTACTATGATGCCACTGTGAAGCGTCCTAAGTCAGAGTTTATTCCCATAGATCAGTTCTATGTGTCTTACTATGCAACTGACCTTTCCAATGCTGACCGCTATACGCATGTAATCTATCGCAGCCCAGTAGAACTACAAAGAGACATGAGGGCTGGTGTATATGGAGATATTGAGCTAGGCTCTCCTGCTTCCTACCCCAGCACCTCTTTCAGTGAGAAGATGGATACAATCATTGGTTTGTCTCCCATGTCAGATCATGATCCACAGTATGTTCTACTAGAGCAACACTGCTATCTTAATATTGAAGATGAAGAAGAAGCCTGTCCATACATTGTAACTGTTGAGCAACAGTCCAGACAGGTGCTAAGTATCCGTAGAAACTATAAGCAAGATGACCCGAACAAAGAAAAAATAAATCACTTCGTGCATTATAGATTTGTTCCCGGCTTTGGTTTTTATGGCCTAGGTCTTATACACTTCCTTGGTAATCTAACAATGAGTGCAACGGCAGCTATGCGTTCCCTCATAGATGCTGGACAGTTTGCCAACTTACCGGGAGGATTTAAGGCCAAGGGAGTCAGGATGGTTGGTGACAATGATCCTATTGCTCCCGGCGAGTTCAAGGAGGTTGAGGCAACTGGTGTAGATTTATCAAAGGCTATTATTCCCCTTCCCTACAAAGAGCCTTCCTCTACTCTATTCCAAATGCTGAACTTCGTGGCTACTGCTGGTCAGAAGTTTGCGGACAGCACAGAGCAAGTTATCTCTGATGCTGCCTCCTATGGACCCGTTGGAACTACTATGGCTTTGCTTGAAGCAAGCAGTAAATTTTTTACAGCAATTCATAAGCGACTACACAAGTCTCAAAAAGATGAGTTTCGTATTCTTGCTCGTATTGACTATGACTATCTTCCTAGTGAATATCCATATGATGTTCCTTATGAAGATCGTAGTATTTTCAAGAATGACTTTGACGGTCGCATAGATATTATTCCTGTATCTGATCCTAATATTCCTAGCAACGCACATCGTATGATGATGGCAAACATGGCATTACAGATGGCACAACAGTCGCCACCGGGGATGTTTAATCTGGAAGCTCTGAACAGAACAATTTTAAATGCCTCTAACATGCCTAATGTAGATGAGATACTTCCGCCTAAGATTGAGCCTCAACCGCTTGATCCTGTATCTGATATTATGGCAGCGACGAAAGGCGTACCTATTGCAGCCTTTCCCGGTCAAAACCATGATGCACATATCCAAGTAAAGATGGCATATCTTCAAGATCCAATGAATGGTGCTAATCCAATTATGCAACGTATTACTCCAATACTTCAAGCTAATATTCAAGAACATTCTGTAATGAAATATCAAGAACAAATGGTAGGTATTTCTGAAGAACTTATGAAACAGGCTCCTGATCAAGCTGGTAATCCTAATGTTGTTGAGATGGCAATGGCACAAGCAGCACAACAGGTAATGAATGCTAATCAGGCAATGGGTCAAGCACAGTCACCTGAACAACAACTTGTTGCTCTTGAACAAGCTAAAGTTGAATTAGAAAAACAAAAGCTTCAATCTGATACGGTAACAGATGCAGCAGAACTTGAGATTAAAAATAAAGAACTTGAAATAAAAGAAACTGCACAGATTATTGAAATGCTAAAAGCATCTGCAACTAATAATATTAAAGAAACTCAAGCTCAACTTAATCGTGATTCTAAAGAAGCAATAAAAGAAGCTGAGTTAACAACACGAAAAGAAATTGAAGAAGCAAAGATTGCTGCTGATATGTTAAAGAAACAAATAGACGATGATAAAGAAATGGATATGGCTGCGTTACAAAATCTTACGCAGTTTGCTAGTGAACAAATGAAGGAGATAAACAATGATGAAGAAAGGTAAGGGGTATCCTTTTCACGTAAAAGATACTCAGAAAAACTATGGCGATGCTTATGCTCAAGATATTACAGGTGGTCGTGCTATTCGTAGTGAGTTAAACCAATGGGAAGATGATTCTTGGAAAACTCCAGAACCTATTAAACCTTCTCGCAAAAGCACCATCTATAACTAAGTATGGACATTTGGGACGAAGTAATAACTGAGTTTAATAATGAGATTAATAATCTGAGAGTAACATTAGGTAATGGGTCTGCTGAAGACTACCCACATTACCGTCAGATTGTTGGTTCTATTTCTAGCCTTGAATGGGCTAGAGATAACTTAACACAAATAATTAAAAAACGAATATATATGGAGGACGAAGACTAACAATGCAACAAGTAGGTTTAGGTGGCGCACTAAAAAATGATTTGTGGATAACTGAGGATGACGCCCCCGATCCCAGCCCACTACCCACTCTACCGGGATTTCACGTTTTGGTGCGCCCCGTTTCAGTGAAGAGTGTTACAAAAGGTGGTATTCTTATACCAGATTCTACTAAGGATGATATGTCATATCTCACCACTGTCGCACAGGTTCTAGCGTTAGGAGACTTGGCATATATGGATAAAGAAAAGTTTCCAGCAGGAGCATGGTGTAATACAGGTGACTATGTATGCTATGGTAAACATGCAGGAACTAAGTTATTTTACAAAGGTATACGTCTTATACTTTTGTTTGATGATCAAATTATTATGAAAGTAGAAGAGCCTAAAGACCTTGATCCAACTTTTAATTTAGGAAAAGGCTCTAGTTAATTTGGGAAATCTAGACTTTTGTGATATAATAATATAAACGTAATCGTTTGTGTCGTTAACAACGGAGAGTAAAATGAGTAACGAAAATGATGGATGGGAAACCATTGAGGTTTCTGAAGATAAAAAAGAAGTTGATTTTGAAATAGAAGAAGAAGAACAGCCAGTACAGGCACAAGAAGAAGAAAAACAACCTGAAGAAAAAGTTGAACCTGAACAGCCAAAAGAATTAGAAGGTATTGAAACTAAAGGTGCTGAAAAAAGAATTAGACAATTAATACGTCAGCGTAAAGAACGTGAAGAAAAGATTGATGAGCTTATTCGCCAAAACGAAGAGCTTAAACAAAACTTAGATAAAAAAGAACAAGAGGTAACTAATGTTGCTTCTCGTGGTGTAGGAGCAAGTGAAAAACAATTAAATCAAAATATTGAACTTGCACGACAAGCTTACCTTCAAGCATTTGATGAGGGAGATAAAGAAAAAGTTTTAGCAGCACAAGAGATTTTAAACTCTGCTCAAGCTGATCTTAAAACTGTTCAAGGATATAAAGCTACTCTTGCAAAGCGAATGGAGCAAGCTTCTCAAAAAGAAGAACAGCCACAGATTGCACAGCAAACTCCAACGTATGATCCAAAAGCAAATGAGTGGGCGCAACGCAATGATTGGTTTGGGCAAGATACAATTAAAACAGCAGCCGCTCTTGCAATAGATGCTGAACTAAAGGGAGAGGGATATGATCCCAATGATGAAGAATTTTACGAAGAAATTGATCGACGCCTTGAAACGGCCTTTGGTCAAACTTCAAACCGTGTGCAGGAAACTGAGGGACAAAGTAACTCAGGCACGTCACAACCTGCTCAAGTGGTATCGGGGGCTTCACGCTCGTCTCCGTCCTCAAACAAAAAAGTAAAGCTTACAAAAGAAGATGTAAGACTTGCTAATAAATGGGGTATCCCACTTGAACAGTATGCTGCCGAAAAGTTGAAGGTAACTTCTGCTGATGGCGAATATACTAATATAAATATGTAAGCGTGGAGGAAAGAATATGACACGAAATGAATCACGTACTGAGAGTATGAGAGAACAGAATACTAGAGAAGAAAACTGGACCTTTGAAGAGCCGAATGCCCTTGACATTCCAGAAACTGTGCAAGCACGTTTTGATAATGAAGGCATGGCACTACGTTGGATACGAGTCTCCCTTCAAGGTAAAGATGACATCAGTAATGTTGGCAAGAAGATGCAAGCAGGATGGGTGTTTGTAACTCCAGATGAAGTTCCTGAAATGTCTCTAACATCCTTCGTGAGGGATGAGGGCAGGTATCAAGGCTCTGTGTGTCGAGGTGATGTAGCCTTGGTTAAAATGCCAGCCGGAAAAGTTGCGGCTCGTAGAAAATATTATGAAGGTAAATCTAATGATCAGATGGATGCAGTTAACTCTCAGTTGATGAAAAACTCTGACTCAAGATTTCCTATTTCTAATACAAGTCGTTCTGTTACAACAAAGGGAAGACAACCATCCTTTCAGGATTAACTTCCCCAACTAAGGAGATGAAACATGTCTACTACTAAAGCATTTCGTGGTTTCATTCCTGCTCGTAAAAAAGGTGGCGGCTACAATAACGAAGCCGTTACTGATACAATTACTCTGACCTCAACGGGTCAAGCTCAGTCACCTACGAACAAGATATTTACTGGTGATCCAGTAGTTCTTCCCGGTGCGAACTTTGCAACGATTTCACCGTTTATCGCTGCAACGCTCAAGCCATCTGGTGTCTTTATGGGCTGTCAGTATGTTGAAAATGGAGAGCAGAAGTTTTCCCGCTTTTGGCCGGGAGACATTAGTGCCACGGACATTAAATTCTTTGTAATAACTGATCCTGATCAGACCTATTACATTCAAGCTTCTTTGTCGCTTTCTGCGGCTGAGTTGGCTATTGTCAAAAACTACAACGTAACCGTTAGCTCCACTGCCTCTTCAGGCAGCACGACCACTGGTCAGTCAAGCTACTACCTAGATGGTGCATCTGGTGTAGAATCTGCGGCTGCTGTTCGTGTAATTGGTAAAGCTCAGTTCCCTGATGAAAAGGATTCTGATGCATTCCCAATCGTGGAAGTATGGCTTAACCATCACCGTGACCGTTTTGTAACGGCTACGGCGTCAACGGCTTAATAGGGAGGATTTATCATGGCTATTAATAGAGCTAGTATTGCTAAAGAACTCCTTCCCGGTCTTAACGCCGTTTTTGGGATGGAGTACGGAGAGGTTAATAATGAGCATGAGCCTCTTTATGAAATTGAAAACTCTGACCGTGCCTTTGAAGAAGAAGTTCTCTTCACTGGTTTCGGCACCGCTCCTACTAAAGGAGAAGGTGCATCAGTCTCTTATGATGACGCACAAGAAAGCTACACGGCCCGTTACACAGCGGAAACTGTTGCGCTTGCTTTTGCTGTCACAGAAGAGGCGATGGAAGACAATCTTTATGACACGTTTGCCAAACTTCGTGCAAGGGGTCTAGCCCGTGCAATGGCAAACACGAAGCAGGTAAAGGCTGCTAACATCTACAACAATGGTTTCACTGATACCATTGGTGATGGTGCTGCGTTCTTTTCCGCTTCTCATCCAACTATTTCTGATGGTAATCAGTCTAACCTTTTGGGTGCGGCTGACCTGTCGGAAGCAACTCTTGAAACTGCGCTAACTGCCATTCAGAAGATTAAGGATGATCGTGGTATTCTGATTGGTGCAAGTGCTGTTTCTCTACATATCCCAGTTGATTACTGGGCGGTAGCGGATCGTGTTCTTTCGTCTCCCGGTAACACTCAGACGAGTGCTGCTGATGCGAACCCGAACACGAACGCCATCAATGCAACCCGTCACATGGGGATGGTTCCTGAAGGTTATTACATTAACCGTCGCTTTACTGATACGGATGCATGGTTTGTTAAAACGGACGTACCAAATGGCACTAAGATGTTTGTGCGGTCGCCGCTTCAGACCAAGATGGAACCGGACTTCGATACTGGCAATCTCCGATTCAAGGCACGGGAGCGTTACAGCTTCGGTGTGTCAGATTGGCGTAGCTGGGTTGGTAGTGCTGGTTAATCAGCAAATGAAGGAGGGTGGCTTCGGCCACTCTCTCTTCTTTCTCAAGGAGAGATAAATGGCTACAAATATTAAAGTTGCAATAGCTACTGGTGATGCTGTTCTTAAATATGTAGAAGATGATACAACTGTAGGAAGCAATGGAACTGCTGATGCTAATATTCCTAGCACTACCCGTATCATGGCTATTCATGCTGTAGCATCTGCGGCTGGTTCTTTTTCTATTAAGGGACAACGGCAGATTACAAACAAGACAGCAGAAGGTACAGCTATTAAGTTTCAGGTAGCAGCCAACGAAGCATCTGACATTTACATTGGTGACATGGGTGTTGCTGTGTTTGGTGTGGTCAGTGTTTCTGGTCCTACGGATGGTTCAGTTCTAACTGCTATGCTTGGCTAGTCATGCCTGACTTTGATTATCTAAAGACAGACCTGATTAACACAACGGAGAATGACTCTACAGAGTTTTCTACGCAGGTATCTGCTTTTGTAAAGAAAACAGAGTTTCGGTTGGTAAAAGACTTAGACGATGTAGGTCTAAATGAATATACCAACATATCGGTATCAGCAGGAAATGCTGGTGCCGTTTCTTTGAATGATCGTACTCTTGTTGTGCGTAATGTTAACTTTGTAGTTAGCAGCGGTACAAGCACAACTAATCTTCTTCAAAGAACAAATGAATATATAAATGACTATTGGCCTGTTAGTGCTTCTACAGGAACACCCAGATACTATAGTCGCAGAACTAACTCTTCTATTCGTATTGTGCCTACACCCGTATCGGTAATTACGGTAGAAGTTGAATCACAGTCACAGCCGCTTGCCCTTGCCTCTGCTACGGGAACTAGCGTAACAACAACAAACTATTTTAGCGAATACTGTTATGATGCTCTCTTTGCTGGCTGCATGGTAGAAGCAACTATATTTATGAAAGATTGGAATACTCTTCCTGTCTTTCAACAACAGTATCAGATTGCAATAGATCAACTTAGAAATCAAGCACGACGTACTAGACAGGATGACATGGCAGTTGCTGGCTCTCCTGCTGGTGGACCTAACCCAGTTATACAAGGAGCAAGTTAATGTCTGACCTAACAGCAAAACAAAAAAAGATCGCACAAGTCACTCCTCCTAGAGATGAAATTACAAGTTCTGACTTGGAAAAGTTACGAAAAAAAGATGCAAGGACTAGTAAAGAAAGGGATGAAGATACTACTTCTGTTCCTAAAGAACTTTCTGCTCAAGAACAAGCAAAAACAAAAAAGAAATATGGTGGCAAGATAACATTTCGTATGACGGGTGGTCAAGTAGTGGATTCTAGCTATGACTAAACAAATTACTCTCACTATGAAGCCCGGTACAAAAAGAAGTTCTAAAAATTTAGCAACATCTATGCAAAACCCTAAAACAGGACAAATTGCTGTAGAAGGAAAAGGAAAAAATGTAGGTCGTCCTGTTGCTCGTAGAACTGGTCGAGGTGCGGGAGTAATGACTTCTGGTAAAAAACCAGAAACACAGTTTACTTCCAAAAAAAGTTATCCAAAAACTATTGCACAAGCTGAAGCTCTTGTAGGAAAAAGAAAAGCAAGAGAATTTTTAAAACTTCTTGGTAGAATGTCTCTTCCATTAGCATTAGCTGAAATAGGAGTAGAGTTAACTAAAGATAAAGTTGAACAGTTTAAAAATATAAGAGATGTTGAACGTGGTAAAATGCGTAAAACTGTTGAAGGTATAACTGGAACTCCAGCAGAACAAAGAATGGATGCAGAACAAAAAAGAAAAGAAGAAAAAAAAGTTCCTAGCCCTAAGAAAAAACCTAAACCACCACCACCTAAGAAAAAGTCTAAATCAAATAAAATACCTGATGCAGATGTATTTATAAGTGGTGATATAACTATTGATCAAACAGCTATACCTAAACGTCGAATGGGAGGTATGGTTAAAAAGGGATATGGTAAAGCCCTTCGTGGATATTAAAGGAGAAATAAAATGCCGGGACCACATACACTAATTAAACGACCACATAATCTTGATGAGATTGTAGGTCGTCCTACAGGCCAAGGATATGGTGCTGCACGTAAAGGACCACAAGTAAAAGGACCGCCTCAAGATGTTGTAGTTGATGAAGACTATGAAGAGGGTAAATCTTTTAAAGTAGAAGATTAATAAATACATGGTTACTAAAGAGTTTCTTAAAAGTTATAATAAGTCTGTAGAAGAAGGATATGACGACTATAGTCTTATTGACTTCTCAGGAACTAAACCAGACAAGAATGACTATGAAGACTTTCAAGAATATATCAATGATCTATGTAAATATTTAAGAAATAAATTTAGGTACACATATGGCAGTAAAGCGAAAAAGAAAGCCTAGTAATATGAAAGGCATTACCATTGGCCGGGGCATGAAACGTCCTACCAAGGCTGGTGCTGGCATGACTAAGAAAGGTGTAGCTAAATATCGTAGACAGAACCCCGGTTCTAAACTACAAACTGCTGTAACAGAAAAGAAACCAAGGACTAAATCAAGGGCCGCAAGACGTAAATCATATTGTGCAAGATCAGCGGGACAAATGAAAAAGTTTCCAAAGGCTGCACGTAACCCTAACAGTCGGCTTAGACAAGCTCGTAGAAGATGGAGATGCTAACAAATAAATGTCCTATTTAATTTCTAATATTCCACACTTTAAGTGTTGGGTGCGTAAAGAGTTTACTAGTAACCATGAAGAATATGAAGGAGAATATTTACATGCATTAGCATTTGCAGTAAATACTATACCAGATAGATCGTTAAGTTTTCAGGTAGTATTTACTGGATGTGATGAAGAAGAGAACATACATGGTGGTGCAATGTGGGCTAGAATGCCTATAGCTGCTTTAGTTGCAGATACAGAGTTAGATGAGTGGCCGGAACTAATGCCAACACACTTTGCTCAACCATGGGACTGTTCCTCTAGAAACCATGCTGTAGTTGTTCTTGATAGAGTATCTTCAAGTCCTTGGATATGTAAAATAAATGGAGAGTTCTACACAGGTCGTTATATGTTTACTATAGATTATACTGATAGTTATATTTCAGATGATCCTGCACAACATAAACAATCACATGTATTAGAACTTATAGATGCAGATGAATTTACAGGTAACATTGTGGCGTTACCTAATAACAGAGTTAGAGTAACTAACCCTGCTTTGTGGGTCACAGGCGAAGGTGCGCCAGACTTTGCACCAAGTCAATATATACATTCAGCAGAAATAGATAATAGTTACATGAACCCCAATATTACTTTTAATAATCTATATGCAAAGGAGACTAAAGATGGCGATGAAGAGAACGAAGTATAAGTCTAAAGGTGGAACTGTTAGACGCATGAGAGGTGGCGGCATGAAAATGACCAAAACTAGAACTGCTAAAAAGGGCGGTATTGTAAGCCGTAAAAGAGGCAGAATGGTAGGTAATGGTTCTAAAATGACTAAGTATCGTTCCCGTGGTGGCCGTGCAAGGTAATGCGTAAAAAGCGTGATCCTAAAGTTGGTACAGGAAAAAAGCCTAAAGGTTCTGGACGCAGACTTTATACTGATGAAAATCCAAAAGATACAGTTAGTATAAAGTTTGCTACTCCAGCAGATGCTAGGGCTACAGTAGCAAAGGTTAAACGTATAAATAAACCTTATGCTCGTAAGATACAGATACTAACTGTGGGAGAACAACGTGCCAAAGTTATGGGTAAAACTCAAGTAGCTTCTATATTTAAAAAAGGTAAAGAAGCTATACGAAAAGCAAGAGGTAAAAATGACAGCCGTAAAAAAACGTAAGACTAAACCAAAATCAAAAAGTAGCAAGTCTCCTAAGCCCAAGAACACTGCTCTATATGCACAGGTAAAGGCAGAGGCTAAACGTAAGTTTAAAGTATATCCTAGTGCTTATGCTAATGCTTGGTTAGTTAGAACATACAAAAAGCGTGGTGGTACTTACGCATGAGCTTGAAAGAATGGTTTGGGAAAGGTCCAAAAGGAGATTGGGTGGACATTGGTGCGCCTAAGAAAAAGGGCAAGTTCCAAGCCTGTGGTCGTGCGTCCGCAAAATCAAGCAAAAGAAAATATCCAAAGTGTGTGCCAAGAGCCACAGCTAAAAAAATGACTGCCGCACAAAGAAGAAGTGCGGTAGCAAGAAAACGATCAAAGGCTCAAGGTGTTGGTGGTAAACCTACCAACGTCAGAACATTTGTTAAAAAGAAAACAACTAGAAAAAGGGCTAAAGCATAATGGCAGTTTCAGGAACATATGACTTTAACCTTGACATAGATGAGGTTATACAAGAAGCTACAGAGATGATTGGGGGTGAGGACACTCTTGGTCACGAACCTGCTTCTGCTCGTCGCTCTATAAACCTTATGCTTAAAGATTGGCAGAATAGAGGTGTGCTTCTTTGGACAACTTCTGTTTCTAATGTAACTGTATCTGCAAGTCTAGCTAACTATTCTTTATCTTCCTCTACTGTAGATGCACTAGAAGTTGTTATAAATAGAGATGATACAGATTTACAGTTAGAGCGTATAACTCCTGAAGAGTATCTTCTTATACCTACTAAAACACAGAAGGGCCGTCCTAATCAATATTCTATACGTAGAGGACGTGATAACCCAGTGCTATCTTTATGGCCTCTGCCTGATAACTCTACAGATATATTAAAGCTTGAGATTGTCTCAGAGCTTCAAGATGTAAATAAATCTGCAATACAAAATGCAGACTTACCTAAAAGATTTTTACCCTGTCTAACTTGTGGTCTTGCTTATTACATGTCAATGAAGCGTCCACTTGTTCCTGAAAATAGAATTATGATGCTAAAGGCAAACTATGAAGAAATGTTAGCTAGAGCGATGGAGGAAGATAGAGAACGTGCCTCTATGCATATAGTTCCTAAGTTGAGGTATATCTAATGGCTAGTAATAAAAATGCTTTAGCAGTTTGTGACATAAGTGGGTTTGTATATCCACACAGAGTAATGCGCTTGAATAGCTATGGGCTGCTGGTAGGTCCAGAAGATTTTGATGGGCAGTATGATCTAAAAAATCATCCCCAAAATAAAGTACCTGATGTTAGAGATAATCCAGCTATTCTTAATCCTCGTCCAGATTTGGGCGGGAGAAACCTTGAATGGAGTCAAGCTTCTACTGCTTGGGGATCAACAGATAAACATTGGAATCTAGTATGACAGACTTAACGACACAATTAATATCAAATACATATAAGAAGATAATACTTGTTAGTTCCTCTGCAACTAACACTGGTGTTAATACTTCTCTCAAAGCTGTACAAACTGGTGATGGAGAAAATACTGCACTGAAGCTGGCTACGAATGCAGTTCAGATTACTGGTGCGCTGGGAGTAACTGGTAACGTATCTCTGGACGCAAACCTACATGTTGATGATGCAGTATGCGCCAGTGCTTTCTATGGAGATGGTTCTAATCTATCAGGTGTAACAGCTACAATTGGTGGCAACATATCTGTTAGTAATGCTACAGTAGGTGGCAACTTAAATGTTGCTGGAACTGCGACAGTGGCTGGTGCTACGCATCTGCAAAGCACAGTATCAGTTGGTGGGGCTGCACACTTTGGCTCTACAGCAACGGTAGCAGGGGCAGCACAGCTTCAAAGCACAGTAACGGCTGTAGGTGCTGCTACATTTAAATCTACAGTTACAGTAGAGAATGCAGCTATACTTAAAAACAATGTATCAGTTGGTGGTACGTTTGCAGCGGCTGGTGCAGGAACATTTACTTCTAAGACAGATTTTAAAAATGATGTATCAGTCAGTGGTCGCCTAGATGTAGCAACGTCTGTTTGTGTAGGAGGCATTGCAAAGTTTAGAGACAATGTATCTGTAAGTGGAAACATAAATGTAGTAGGTAATGTAACTGCTGCTGAGTTTCATGGTGATGGTTCTAATCTTACAAACGTAGAAGCTGAACTTGGTATTACCACAAATATCTCTGTATCAGGATTTATACATGCTGGTGGCAGCGTATCTGTTAGTGGACCCTTCAATGTTGTGGGTGCAGCCACGTTCCAGAGTGGTGTATCTGTAAGCGGCAATGCTAATATCAATGGAACACTAACTGTAGCGGCTGCTACATCTCTGGCATCTACACTTACAGTTGGTAGCATTGCAACATTTAAAGATGATGTAAGTGTAAGCGGTGATACAAGACTAGGTGGTACAGTTACTGTAGGTGGTGCAGTAAGTCTAGCCTCTAGCCTAAGTGTAGGCGGTGCAGCAAACTTCCTAAGTACGGTAACAATAACTGGTAACAATGTTCAGGCAGCTAATGCAAGAGTATGTGCAAGTGCATACTATGGAGATGGCTCAAACCTTACTGGAATTAGTACATCAATAGAAGGTAACATATCTGTAAATAATGTTTTAGTTGGTGGGACACTTACAGTAGTTGGTGCAGCACAACTTGGGTCTACGGTAACTGCTGTTGGTGCAGCTACTTTTAAAGATGCTGTATCAGTATCAGGTGGACTTACAATAGGTGGTGCAGTAGCTGTATCAGGTGGCTCTATTGATCTACGAACAAGTGCCTCTGATCCTGCTTATATTAGATTTTACTGTGAGTCTGGTAATGCTCACTATGCTCAACTAAGATCACCACCTCACTCTTCTTATAGTGGTAATCTAACTATTACACTACCAGTTAGCACAGCAACAATAGTTGGTACATCTACCACTGATACTCTTACTAATAAAACTTTTGGTGATGCAGTTAAGTTTGAGTCTACAGTAACTGTTAGTGGTGCAGTTAGCATTGGCGGTGCAGTAAGCATTGGTGGTGCTACCAATCTAGCAAGCACGGTTACTGTGGTGGGTGCTGGTACATTTAAAGATGATGTATCCGTATCAGGTAATGTAAACATAGGTGGTACAGTAACTATAGGTGGTGCTGTATCACTAGCCTCTACATTGTCAGTCGGAGGTGCAGCACACTTTGGTTCAACAGTGACAGTGGCTGGTGCAGCAATCTTTGAAGATGCAGTATCTGTTTCTGGCACAGTAGATATAGCTGGTAACACTTCTATTGGTGGTACACTAATAACAACAGGTAAAGCAGAGTTTGAGGATGACGTATCTGTCTCTGGTAATACTAACTTAGGTGGTACAGTTACTGTTGGAGGTGCAGCATCACTAGCTTCTACACTTAGTGTTGGAGGGGCAGCTAACTTTGCAAGCACTGTAACAATAGCTGGTGCAGTAAGCCTAAACTCTACACTCAGTGTTGGTGGGGCAACCAATCTTCTTAGCACAGTAACGGCTGCTGGTAATGCTGGCTTCCTTGGCACTGTGCGAGTATCTGGTAATACCTCACTAGAGGGGCAGCTACAGCTAACTGAGTCAGCGGCTGCTGCTGTACATACTACAGCTATTAATGGTGTAACATCTGTATCTCTTAACTTTGGTATAGCACAAAACTTCTTTACCTCTGTTACTGCTGCACATACACTAGCAAGACCAACTAATGCAAGAGTAGGACAGGTTGGCAGCATTCTACTAATGCAAGATGGTGGTTCTGGAACTATGTCTTACAATGCATGTTTCAACTTTATTGGAGGTACAGCACCAACATTATCTACTGCTGATGATGCAGTGGATAGATTAGATTATATTGTTGTATCTGTCTCTTCTGATAACACTGCTGAAAATATTCAAGCAGTAATGACACAGGCTTATAGTTAGGATAAAGAGTAGTGGTATTTAGTAATAACTTATTAGCAGGTTCTGGAGGTCAATCTACAGGATATGATATTGAAAACTCACTGCGTTTCAACTCAGCCGATTCTGCTTTTTTAGAAAATGAAGATTATAGTGGTTCACCAACTAGCGGAACAGATTGCACTTTTTCATTTTGGGTTAAACGAAGCAAATTAGGTGCTACGCAAGTCTGTATCTACGGCGGCGATGCAAACGGATCAACCTATGAGGGGATACGGTTTGACTCTGACGACCAGTTTCGAGTTTTCCAAGCAAGCAGTGCCTACGACCTAATCACAACACAGGTCTTTCGAGATGTTTCATCTTGGTATCATTTCGTCGTGGCATTTGACACAGATAATGGGACCGCTGGCGACAGAATAAAAATTTATGTGAACGGAAGTCGTGTAACTGATTTTAGTCTGCAAACAAATCCGTCATCTGGATATGTCACAAACTTTAACACGGGTGGTACTGGTGAGGCAATTCAGATTGGTCGAGAAGGAGGTAATTCACAATTTTTTGACGGATATCTAGCTGAAATTAACTTTATAGATGGACAAGCATTAACACCTACGAGTTTTGGAGAATTTAATAGTACAACTGGACAGTGGGTTCCTATAGATACTTCTGGATTAACTTTTGGAAATAATGGTTATCACTTAGAATTTAAAGATAGTTCTTTTATAGGTAAGTCTACATATCAAAGAACAGGCAATGAAGGAATGATTCCTCAAGATGCTGGAACTATTATTGCAAGTACAAATATAAACTTTTCTACGTCAATTTCATTTGATAACGCTATAAACACTAATTATCCAACAGTCAATCAGTGGCGACTTGATGCTGGTGTGCCAGATACTGGTTCGTTTATTGGTAAAGATTATGGAGCAGATAATACAATAGTTGCTACAGGATTTAAAGTTTATCCTACAGGTGACTATGGATTTGATACTTGGACTAATGCTTCTTCAAGTAGTGTTTATTCACTTCAATTACAAGGATCAAATGATGGTACTAGCTATACTAACATTGGCTCTGCTACACAAATAAATGGTGCCTCTTCAGCAACAAAAATTAGTGGTTTATCAAATAGCACTGCTTATAGATATGTTCGTTTACTTATAACTGGAGTAAGCTATGGAGGATCACAACAATATTTTGCTGTATCTGAAGTTGAGTTTTTTGGTGTAGGCACATACTTTAATGCTCAAGGTATAACTACAGCAGATCAGATGACTGATACACCAACTAATAATTTTTGTGTTCTTTCACCTATTGATAAGTTTGGTAGTGGCTTAACTTTATCAGATGGAAATCTTAGAGCCGTTCCCGCTGCTAGTGCATATGGCAATAATCACGGCACTTTTTATATAGATTCAGGTAAGTGGGTTTTTGAATGTAAACACACCACTGTTTTTGGTGAAGCCTGTGGTTGGTCGCCGCCGGGAGAAAGACTTTCTGGTTCATCTGATCGTGGCTATTTTATGTTTGCAGATGGCCGTGCTTACGACAATACAACTAATACAGGCACAAAAGGTGCATCATTAGCTAGTGGTGATTTTCGTTATGTATTCTACGATGCTGATGCACAAGCTATGTGGTTTGCTCATGTAGACGTATCTAGTTCTAATGCTCTTGTTTATGACAATAGTGCTACCAAAGCAGAGATTGAAGCAGGAACAACTACAAATGCTGTGTTTACTAGTATTCCAACAGGCTTTTGGTCACCCGGAATCTGGATGGACACTAGTGGTGTTATTGAAGTTAATTTTGGTCAATCTTCTTTTACTACAACAAGTGATTTACCTTCAGGCTTTAATACTTTATCTGCTGCTAATTTACCAGATTCAACCATTGAAGACCCGTCAGCGCATTTTCAAACAACGCTGTATTCAGGAAACTCTTCTACTCAAGAAATAAATCAATCAGGTAATTCGACTTTCGAGCCGGGATGGGTGTGGATAAAACCAAGAAACGGTGCAGGTTACTCACATCAATTATTTGACCAAGTTCGTGGTGCTACAAAGCGAATTAATTCAGACGCAGCAAGCGCAGAAACTACAACTTCTAATACCCTGACAAGCTTCGACTCCGATGGTTTTTCATTGGGCAGTCATGTAAGCGTAAATGAAAGTGGTAAAAATATGGTAGCATGGCAATGGAAAGCTAATGGCTCAGGTTCCAGCAATAGTGACGGTAGCGTGACCTCTACTGTATCAAACAACAGCACTGCGAATTTTTCCATAGTCAAGTATACAGGGACAGGTAGCGGCAACTCTACGGTGGGGCATGGTTTAGGGACGACCCCCACTTTCATAATTTTAAAGCACCTAGGTCGTAGTCAGAACTGGCGAGTTTTTCATAATGCAGAAGGCGTGGGTGAAACTGGGTTTTTAAATACTTCAGATGCTTATGCAGCCGACCCTGATCGAATATCAGCGGTTAGTTCAACGACATTTACAGCTAAATCAAACATGAATGAGTCAGCTGATTACATTGCTTATTGTTTTGCAGATGTTGAAGGCTACTCCAACTTTGGCAGCTTTGTTGGAAATGGAAATGCTGACGGGCCGTTTGTACCTCTAGGATTCAAACCTGCATTGCTTATAATAAAACGAACTGATGCAGGGGCGTCGTGGGAAATAGCAGATAATAAACGTGACCCATCCAACGCAGTTACGTCAATTTTACAGGCTGATACTTCTGGCGCAACGTCAACTTTTTCAGGGACCACTGATATTTTTGATTTTCTTAGTAATGGTTTTAAGCTACGTGCGTCACACGTTGATTTTAATGCTAGTGGTGGTAACTACATATATATGGCATTTGCCGAAAGCCCTTTCAAAACAGCAACTGCCCGATAGGAGAATAAACTAATGTGGAAATATAATGGCAAGTCAATCTCAGTAGGAAAAGCATGGGTTGATGATAATGGTGTGCAGCATCCTGCTAATTGGCATATATGGCCTAAAGAGTACAAAGAAAATTTAGGAATTGTAGAGATTATAGAAGATACTCCACCAGATAGTCGTCTTTATATTTGGTCTATGGATCATGATGGCAAAATAACTAAGACGGCTAAATCTTTAGCTGATGTAAATCAAATTGACGAAAATGGTGATCCTGTTCTTGATGAGAAGGGTAATCAGGTAGTTAGCCATGGAGTTAAGTATAATCTTAAACAAGAAGTAAAAAGCCAACAAGGTTCTTTGCTTAGTCAAACAGATTGGTATATTGTACGTAAGGCAGACAAAGGTACAGTCATACCTAATAATATACAAACATGGCGTGATGCTATCCGCACCAAAGCTACAGAGATGGAAACAGCAATAGACAATGCAGCAGATACAGATGCAGTAGCTGCATTATTTTTAAAATTTACAAACAATGAAGATGGTAGTCAAACAAAGTCTGGTATACTTTATGATTGGCCTGAGTTAGGAGATTAATGTTTTATTTTTTTTCAACTATAGTAATTGCAATGTCACCAATGGGAGAACCTATTACGGAAAGGTCAATAACAGGTCCATTCCCAAGTTCTGAAGTTTGTGAATCATATCATGATTCTATAAAAATAATTACAGAGCAATCTCCAATGGCTTATATAGTAGATGCAAAATGTACAGAAACTGTTAAAAAAGAGGAAACGTAATGGCAAGTACATATACAACAAACATACGCTTGACAAAGCAAGGAGATGGAGAGAACCCAAACAGTTGGGGACAAATCCTTAACGATGGGGTTATTAGTCTTGTTGATGATGCTATTGCTGGATACACTACTGTATCTCTAGGAAGTGCTGCAACTGTTACTTTAACTGAGAATCAAGGATCTGGCGATCAGTCTCGTTCTGCTGTTCTTGAGTTTAAAGGAACTGTTGGTGGAGCGCATGATACAATTAATGTTCTGATACCTAACAACTCTAAAACTTATGTTGTAAAGAACTCTGTCTCTTACAATGATAGTACTGATGCTATTGTTTTAAAGGTTGCTGGTAATACAGGGACAACAGTTACAGATGGCTCTACTGCTTTGTACGTAACTAACGGGACAACTGTTACACCTGTTACTCAAAATACATTTACTAATCTTACAGCTACAAGCATTACCACTGGAGGTATTACTACAACAAGCTTAACAGGTGTTAGTCTTGCAACATCTATACTAGCAGCAACTAGTATTACTGGCACAGCAATAACACTAACAGGTAATGTAACTGCTGCGAATGCTGTGATAAGTGATAAGGTCTGTGCATCTGCTTTCTTTGGAAGTGGTGCTAACCTGACAGGTATTGCCACTGGTTTACCCAGAGGATATCTGTCTGGTCTTACCCTATCTAACAATACTAGTGATAGTGAACATGATATTGACATTGCAGTTGGTGAAGCAAGAGATACTGCTGATGGTGCTGACCTAACTATTTCTTCTACCTTTACTAAAAAGATTGATGCTACTTGGGCATCTGGTAGTGGTAATGGTGGTTTGGCAGATGGTGTAAGTTTGTCAGCAGATACTTGGTATCATGTCTATCTTGTTGAGCTAGATGCTGGCGGTACTGATGCTGGTTTTGATACAGCAACTAATGCAGCTAACCTTGTAGCAACATCTGGAGTTGCTTCTGCTTATAGACGTATTGGTTCTGTTCTTACAGATAGCAGTAGCAATATTCTTGGGTTTACTCAGTTTGAAGATGAATTTATTTTTGATACTCAGATCACTAATGTAAATGGTGTTGGTCTTGGAACTAGTCGTGTATTGCAGACAGTTACTACACCAACTGGTTTTGAGGTAAGAGCTATACTTGGTTTGCTTGGTAGAGTTGCGGGAAGTAATTCTTCAGTTGCTATTACACTTACACATCCTAACGTAACAGACGCTACACCCGGTACTAATAATCTAAATAATGCTGGTGAGAATAGTTCTAATAATAATGGTACATGGGCTTCTGGTACACACATAGTTAGAACTGATACAGCAAGTAGAGTAGCATTTAGACAAGACTTTAATAGTACAGTATATATAAATACTAATGGTTATCTCGATCCAAGAGGTAGAGGATAATAAACTACTATGGCAACTAGACTAGCAAAGTTTGAATTTCAACAGGGCTTTCATAGAGAGACTACAGCCTATGCTGAAGGTCAGCGTTGGTTTGATGGTAACTATGTACGGTTTCGTTCTGGTCGTCCTGAAAACATGCGTGGCTATGAGACAAGAGCTTTGGGTGCAACCTTTGATGGTTCTGCCAGAGACTTGATTGTATACTCTGATTCAAACAGTAAGAAGAGAGCAGTCTTTGGTACGCCTGAAAAGTTGTATGCACATGAGGGTGATCAGCTATTTGACATCACACCAATAACAACGGCAGTAACGCTGTCCAATGTATTTGGTACATCATCAGGTAGTACCAGAGTTTGTTGTTCTGACAATGGTCATGGCAGAGTAGTAGGTGACTATGTGTTATTTACTTCTACAGCAGCATTCAATAATGTTAGTCTACAAGGTAATACTTATAAGATTGTCTCTGTAGATAGTGCAAATGTGTTTACTATCTCTGTTACTGATGCTGCTAATGCTACAGGCAGTGATGTAGGATCAGCAACATTTAAATATTATATACCTACAGGTAACTCCGTAGCTGTTGCTGGTCTTGGTTATGGTGCAGCAAAATATCAGGCCACAGTGTGTGCATCACAGACAAGGGCTTGGAACCAACCTGCATCTGCTGGGTCATCTGGTATTGTCTTTAATGTAACACAGTGGAGCCTTGATAACTGGGGTGAAGATGTTGTAGCTAATCGTAGTGGCAGTAATATATTCTACTTTGACAGTGATGCCTCAGTGTCACCAACAAGGGCTACATCTGTTACTACTTCACCAGTAAGCTCTAACTCTATTATTGTGTCACCTAACGATAGGCATCTTATTTGTCTTGGTACGAATGAGTTTTCACCTACAGCCACAGTAAGTGGTACATTTAATCCTATGCTGGTGAGGTGGTCAGATCAAGATGATAGAACTAACTGGGTGCCATCAGTAAGCTCTACTGCTGGTGAGGTTGTCCTAACAGATGGTACAAGAATTATTGGTGCAGTTCGTTCTAAGAATGCTATTAATATCTGGACAGATAATGCATTATGGTTGATGGAGTTTGCAGGACCGCCGTTTACATTTAGGTTTACACAGGCTGGTACTAACTGTGGCATGGTGGGACAACATGCTGGTATTGACTTTGGTGGTGTTACTTATTGGATGGGCTTTGATAACTTTCACAAGTTTAGTGGTCAGGTAGAAGATATAAATTGTACAGTGCGTAGATTTATCTTTGATGATATTAATAGAGACTATTACACTAAAGTCTTTGCGGGATTGAACTCAGAGTTTAATGAGATTATTTGGTTATATCCATCAGGAACTAATACTGAGTGTAATAAGTATGTAATATATAATCCAATAGATGACTATTGGGTATATGGTGAAATGATCTTTACAACTTTTGCAGATAAGGAAGTTTTTGGAAACACAATTACAACAGGCGTTACTGCTGCTGGTAATAATATCTATAACAATGAACCTGTATCTGTCTTCACGGGCAGTGGGGAAACGCTACCGTCTTTTGTTGAGTCTGGTGATTTTGACATTGATGATGGTAATGCTATCATGTTTATGAATAGAATTATTCCTGACTATGATCTATCTGGTGGTAAGATTAAGATGAAGTTCACCACCAAGAAGTATCCTGAAAGCACAGAGACAGTGACAAAAGAGTTTGACATTACAAATACAACAGAGAAAGTAAACTTTAGAAGTAGAGGAAGGCAAGCGAAGGTACGGGTATCTTGTGGCTCTAACAATACAAGCTGGCGTTGGGGAGCGATCAGACTTGGTATACAAGGTGATGGAGCAAGATAATGGCAAGATACCCAACCCTTCCACAAAGTATGTCTACAGAAGATATTAAGAAAATGTACAATGAAGTACAAAGATGGGGATCAATATTAATTGGTGAGTTAAACAATAGGGACACCGTGGTTGACAGTAGACCAGCAAGCAACATCTTTCGTGTGGTGACTGTGACCAGTATTGGGCGACCACAGAAAGGAGACATTGCATACTCAGCAAGCACAGGGAAGTTTAAGGGGTATGTAAGTTTAGGATCAGAAACATCTTGGCAGGACTTAAATTAATGGCTACTAAAAAACATCTTGAAAGTATTAATCAAAGTACATTCTTTGGTAATCTAAATACTGGTCAATTTATTGATAATAGTAGATTTCGTATGGATCAAAAAATAAAAGAATTTGGGAAAATCAAAGATTCAGTGTATAATAATAGTAGTAACTTTATTGCAGATCAAACTTTTTCTCAATCTAATTATGGAAGAATCAAATGAATATAAATAAAGATATTAAAGATGCTTTTCAATTAGGTTTAATTCAACTCCTATCAAGACAAGGAGGCATGGATCAAGATGATATAAGTCTTGCAGTGCAATTACAAAAAATATCTAATGAAGATACTATAGAAAAACAAGAAGAAGAAAACACAGGTGTTCCTGTGGCAATGTCTTCAATGCCGCCTCTAACCTCACCAATGCCATCTGATCCACGTAGAATGGCTGGAGTAAAGGCTGTTCAAAGTGCGCTAAGAACTGAATCACCATTAGATAATCTTGCTATGATGAAGATGCGTCAGGCTAGAGGAGGTGGTATGGCTTATAAAGGATACTCAGGTATGGTTCCCGGTGAAGGACATGGTATGGAAGATAATGTCTACATGCCAATAGTAGATAGGAAAAAAGGAGAACAGGTAGCAACACTGGCTGTTAGTCCTGATGAATATATTGTAGATGCTGCTACAGTAGCTGCGCTAGGCAACGGAAGCTCTGATGCTGGTGCAAAAGTATTAGATGAAACAATTAAAGATATAAGGCAAGAAGCTTTTGGCACAACTAAACAACCCAATCAGATTAATGGTCTTGCCTCATTACAACAGGCTCTAAAATCAAATATAGGATAAGGAAAGCATAATGGCTATTTTAGATTTTTTGTTTGGCAGAACTAAACCTACGCCAACTACTACGACTACTGTGCAATCTTCTAAACTTCCTGAAGAGATAGCTCCCTTTGTTAAAGAAGTTCTTGGTGAATCACAGGCTCTTTTTCAACGTCGCAAAGAAGAAGGTTATAAAGAGTTTCCCGGTGAGACTATTGCACCCAGAACTCCTGAAGAGTTGGCAGCTAGAGAGGGTCTTCTTGGTTTAGTTGGAACACAAGAGCCTTATCGTGCAGAAGCTGAAGAGGCAATTAGAGCCACGCCTACTCAGTTTACTGCTGAAGAAGCTCAACGGTTAATGAGTCCTTTTCAACGTGCTGTAACAGATATAGAAAAGAGAGAGGCACAAAGAGCATTTGAACGTGATGTAGTTCCAGCATTGGAAGCAAAAGCCATACAAGCAGGAGGTATGTCAGGTCTAGGGCCAAGGGCTGCTTTACTTCTTTCTGAAGCACAACGAAACCAATCACAGCTTCTTGCAGATATTGAAGCTAGAGGACAACAACGTGCCTTTGAGCAAGCTTACAGACAGTTTGGAGATGAAACTGCAGCCCAACGTCAAAAAGCTTTTGATATAGGAGACTTTGGAACTCAACGATTTAATGTTGGTTTGGCTGAACAGGGGCTACGACAGCAGATTGGTCAAGAGGACCGTGCTGAAGCACAAGCTTTACTTAATGAACAATTTGCAGAGTTTCTTGAGCGTGATCAATTTCCTGAAAGTACTCTTGCTCAGTATTCTAGTTTTGTTTATGGGAATCCGTTCTTGAGAACTCCTGATACAACTCAGGATACAACTAAAATGTTACAACCCACGTCTTCTATTGGACAGCAACTTCTTGGCTTAGGTCTAACTGGTTTGAATATTTATGGGCAAGCTACTGGGAAAAATCCATTTCAAGCTATAAATCCATTTAAAAGTGGTGGCTCTATTAAAAGAGGATTATCTTCTTTACCCGTTGTTAATAGACGATTAAGTGGACGAATTGGTGTTCCACCTTTAGTTAAACAAGTGATTCAAGAAGGTCTCCCTGAACCAGAGGGGGGTCGTGCAGGTATAAATAAACTTAGACAGGCAGCAATACAAAAAATGATAGCTTCACGAAAGGCGTCTGAAAAAGCAGGAGGACAGTTTATAAGTGATTCAGAAAGAATAGCACGAGAAAGTATTGCAAATCAAAAAGCAGCTTTAATGAAACAATTTGAAGGTGCTGATACTTTCTCTGGTCCTACTGCAAAAGCAATAGAAGCTTTATATGCTCCCGGTGTAGAAACTAAAGGTTTAGTTGGTGCTCTTAATGTTGCGCTTCCAACTTTTATGGCTGAACAATCAAAGATACAACAAAAGCAAAAGGCTGAAGAGGCTAAAATTGAAAGCCAAAATATTGAGTTAAAACGCATAGCAGACTTAGATACTATTGAAAAAAGGGCTAACTTAACTGAAAAATTAGCCAAAGCTCAACAAAATATAGACAAAGCAACTACAGAAGCTGAGTTACAAGATGCAACGTATGACCGTGAGCAAACATCAAAACAATTAAATGCTGTTGGTGCAGCTACAAAAATTTACAATGATATAATTAAAGCTGAAACAGATCGTACAAAAGCTCTAACAGAAAAAGCAAAGCTTGGTAAGATAGATAAAAATGATGCTTTAGCAATTCGAAAAATTGTTGCTAGTCAGTTTGGCTACATCTATGATGAAAAAGGTTTAAGGATTGGTAACAATTATCTAGACAGCACTGATGAACGTCTTGTTGAGTTTGAAAGAGTTGCTGAAAGAGTGCTAGATACGTTGAAAAATACTGGCAAAGATTATAATGCGGCTCAAAGAGAAACAAGAATAATAGCTGAAGAAAGACAAGAAAAAATGCTTATTGAAAGTGGAGATATCCCGACTATTAGTGATGATGGTAAGATTTCTGTTACGACAGGCAGCGGAAGAAGAAAAAAGACTGTAACGCAAGAACCTCAAGTTGGTCAAAAAGTAGTAAGAGGCGGTAAGATTTATACTGTTAAAGGTAAAGATTCAAGAGGCAGACTTATTCTTGACCCGTTGATCAAAACAAAGGATAAAACTGAAGATGGGCAATAAACATGGCTACAATTACTCTTGAAGAATTAATACAACAAGAGCAAGCCTCCACAAAAAATGTTGAAACTTCTGAACCTGTTTCAGAAGAACCTGTTGTTGCGCCTTCTTCAGAAGATGTATTTGATTCAGAGGGTAGATTACTATTACGTCCTACTCCGCCTGTTGATCCAAAAGAAACAACTAGTCAACCAGCACTTGAACAAAAAGTTAATACCATGTCAATGGATGACTTAGAAAAAGATGAAAGTTGGCTTGCTAATGCTAAGAAAATTTATGAACATGAAGAAGGCAAACCATTTACATCAGAGGAATCTGGATACGATAATCTTGGAGATTGGTTTCAAAATCGACACTCTAAGTTAGGCTATAACCTTACAAATATAGGAATGACTGCATTAGAAATTGATGATATGCCTGAAGAAGTTCAAAAAGCATGGGTTGATTCTTTAGATCAGTATGAAAAAGCTGATGGTGATATGGAAAGCTTTTTACGTGCAATTAAAAATACTGCATATGATCCATTTACAATAGGCACTGCTGCTATAAGTTTGGGAGCAGGAGGTATTGCAAGACTTATTGGTGGGAAAGCTGCCTCTGCTGCTGCACGTTTTTCTTTTAAAGAACAGTTAAAGAAGCAGTTAGCTCAACGTGAATTGACTAAAGAAGTTTTACAAAAAGGTTTAAAAGATGAAGGTACAAAACAACTTGTAAAACAAGCCAGAAAAGAGGCCGCTAAAACAGTTGGTAAAGCTACTGCTATTCCTGCTGCTGCTACTGGAGCAACATACACTGGTGGTTTTTCCGCATCTAAGCAGTACATTAAAGAAGAAGAAATTGATCCTGTTAAAACTGCAACTGATACTGCTATTGGCACTGTTTCTGGTTATGGTATAGGTAGAGCCTTACCTATTATTGGAGAAAAAATTGGTCGTGCTATAACTGGTGATAAGATTGTTGAGAAGGCTGCTAAAGAAGCATCTGAAATAGTATCTACTCCTAATGTCAAAGTAGACACTGAAGTTGTTGGAGACAACGCACGATCTCGTCTTACCGAAATACTTGCAAAATATAACACTGGTGCTGGTCGTTTGTTTTCCTCTACCGCTGGACTGCCTAAAGAAATGTTTGATGCTGCTTTAAAAAGATCCAGAGGTCAAAATGCTCTTGCTCTAGAGATTAAAAAAACTATACGTGGTCTTAATAAAGAAATTAAAAAAGATAATAGGGCTGGTGCAAAGATAACTGATGATCAAATTAATGATTTTTTTGACAATGGAGTTGTGTCTGAAAATTTACAAGGAACTAAAACTCTTAATAGACTTCAGTCTGCTCGTGAGGTTATAACAAAAAATGAAGATTCACTTAATAATATATTAGGTTTAAAAGGTAAACAGCGTATTGGATTTCGTAGAGAGGGTGACGCTACTTATATTACTAGAACCTTTGAAGCTAATAATAATGTAGAATATTTAAATAGAATTGAAGATGCTTTACAAGGAAAAATTAGTGGAGAGTTTCTTACCAAAGTAAATAATGCTCGTGCTTTTATACAACAAGAATCTCGTAAGGCTGGAAAAGAATTAGATAATACTACAATAGATGGTATGGTTCTGGCTATGGTTCAACGGCTGGCTAAACCTGCTGAAAAAGAAACAGTAATTACAATTAATCCTCTTGACCTACTTGGAAGTGTTGTTGGAAAAGAGGTTGCTAGTTCTGTTGCAAGTCAATCTCTTAAACAAAAAAAGAATATAGCCAAACCAATTCTTGAACTTCTTGGTGAAGAGCGTGGAGCAATAAGCCGACTATCAACAACACTGACAAAACAAAAGCAACTTCTTAATGAGGTTGAGTTCTTGGCAGATGTTGATAAGTTTGCTCGACAAGCTTTAAAAGAGAGTGGATCAGATAGGGCTACTATACAGCTTGGTGGACTTGTTTCTTTTCTTCCAAAAAAAACTGCTGATATTGTTAGAAAAAAAACTCCTAAAGGCGTGAAGCGAGAAGATGTTGCTGTTGTAGGTGCATCAAAAGATTTTGAAGATTTGACCGCAGAAGTTTTGGGTGCAAGTATTGGTGGTAAAACACCTTTACTTAAAGATTTATATACCTCTCCTCAATTTTACAGGTTTGTTAACAATGGTATGGACTATTGGTCTAATCCTAAAAGTGTTGGGGGTAGGCTTACTGGTCAGACCTTTGGCAATCTAGCAGCACTTGGTCAGGCTACACAAACAATTTTTGATTTACCTGCCTACCTTATTAATACTTGGGGTGCTGTTCAGGGCTTGGCAACAAACGGTTATTTATTTAGTCCCATCAAAGGTGCTAAAGCAATTAAGCAAGCAGGTCAAGATTTATATAAAGAATACTTTGATGTCTCTGGATTGAGTGATGCTGGATTAAAACGATTAACAAAATTAAAAGAACAGGGTGTTATTGATAGTGACCTGTCAGCAGAAATTATTAGAAAGAATATAAATTTGTATGGTAGAGAAGCTTCTAATGCTTTTTCAAAAGCCTACCGAAAAAGTTTGGATGCTCTTAGTCAGGCATATGGCACACCAGATACATATGCAAAGTTAGTTGCTCACAATCTAGAAATGAAACGTCTCAAGAAAATGTATCCTGATTTAAATGAGGATGAAATATTTAGCAGAGCATCTCAACGTGTGCGAGATACTCTACCATCTTATACAGTGGCAAGTCCTTTTGCTCGTCAACTTTCTAAATTGCCTATTGGTACATACGCTTTATTTCCTGCTGAGATGGCAAGAACAACTAAAAACGTAATTAAGATTGGTGGTAAAGACTTAATTGAAGGTATTCGTACTGGAAATGTAGAACAAATGAAAACAGGTCTTGCTCGTCTAGGAGGTCTTACTATAACTGCTGGTGGTCTTGCTGCTTATGAAGAATCTAATAATGAAGCATATGGAATTACATCTAATAATCAAAGAGCGTTAGATGTTTCATCTCCACCATGGGGTCAAGGAGGTGGTAGAATTTTTCTACAAGGATTTGAAGAAAATAAAAATGGTGAAATTACTACCAGATATGTAAGCTCTGCTGCTTATGATGCTCAAGATTATCTGAAGGTTCCAATTAGACAATTTATAGGTAGAGCTTTAGCTGGTGAGCCTTTAGCTGAATTTGAGTTTGGGCAGTTAGGAGAGAATGTATTTTCTACTATATTTGGCCCTTATGTTAATCCAAAGTTCTTAACTGAGTCTCTTTTAAATATTGCATCTAAAGATACATATGATCCATCACGTCCCGGTGTCAATATAGAAAATATAAAACGTGGTGCGCTAGAATTAGCAAGTGCATTTGAGCCGGGAACCCTTCAAATTATTAGAAAGTATTTAGATCAGCTAAGTGCTGAAGAGGTAGATGAAGTAGCCAGACAGGCAAATGGTTATCCTCTATCAACTGATGATCTTGAAACTTGGGCAGCTACTGGTATTAGACCTCAAACTGTTGATGTTGATAAAGCAATTAGATCAAGTCTTAATACAGACCTTAGACAGTTGAAAGCAAGCGATAGTGAGTTCTTTAATTACTTACGTCAGATCAAACCACAAGTAGCTACAGAGGATCTTGCTAATCAGATTGTAGATGAGTATCGTTCACGTATGGAGGACAAACTAAACGTAACTCGTAGAATACGTGACAAGTTTGATATCTTTAATAATATTACATATACAGATAAAAGAGGAAATGAAAAAACCTTTAGCGATACCAATCGTGTATTAAAAGCAATTACAGATAATGGTCTTTTAGGAAGTCCAGATAAAGATTTAGTTACCGCATCAAGAGGTAGGTTTATTCCTATAGACCCAACTAATCAGAGAGTAATAAATCTATTTACAGAAAAGTTTGCAGACAGAGATCCAATGGGATTATTGAAAAGACTTCAAGATGTTCGTAAAGAATTTGCACTAACTAATGTTGATGAATAGAAAGGGATATCCGTGACTAATTGGGACTATTTTACTGAAGAAGAGATGGCCTGTAAAGGTACAGGTGAGTGTCATATGGATGAAGAGTTTATGGCACGACTCACAAGACTAAGAGAAGACTATGGCAAGCCTATGATTGTGTCATCGGGCTACAGAGATATAGCGTATAACACTACAATAGGAGGCTCTCCTAACTCTGCACATATCTATGGCAGGGCTGCTGATATTATAGTAGGTGGGCATGATGCTTTTAGACTGATGCGTCTAGCAATCATACACGAGTTTACAGGTATTGGTGTTTCTCAACGAGGTATGTTTGAGCGTAGGTTTTTACATTTAGATACAATGGAAGATGGGGATCACCATCCTCGTCCGTGGATATGGAGTTATAAGTAATGGCTGAAGATAGAAATCTTTTAGAGAGAGCGCAAGACTATCTAGTCTCTGGAGATTTTGACAGGGATGCTAGGTATGTTCTTGGTCCGCATCTTAGTAAAGGTTTATTAGGACTCGCTCAACTGATTGGTCCCGGTGCCGATATAAAGGCTGGAGTAGATGAGGCTAAGAGAATAGTTCCATATTTAAGAAAAGGTAATGTTCCCGGTGCATTGGCTGCAACAGGACTTGCAGCAGCCACTCCTTTATTCATGGTATCTCCCGGCTCCGCCAAAGAAGTACGAGAAGTATCTGAAGAACTTATACCACAAAGATTATTTCATGGTACTTCTAATCCAGACATAAAGAAACTTAAATCAAGCAAAGAAGGTGTATTAGGAGAGGGAGTATATCTTACACCTAATCCTGAGTACGCATCTACATATGCAACAGGAGATACAGCAAATGTTATTCCTGTAACCGCTAATATTAAAAATCCATTAGTGGTTCAAAGCACTGGTGCAGAACCTTCTACTGATGTCTTAAAAGCTTTAGGTGTTCCAGAAGATAAAGCTTTTAGCATTACTGAAAAAGCTTTTGACGACAAAGGAAATATAACAAAAGAAATAAGCACCCGTGCTAGAAAGAAGGGGTATGATGCTGTTGTTTTTAAAAATAAAGATGGAGATATACAAGAGATAGTTGCATATAAACCAGATAACATATCTTCAGCTATTGGAAAAAAAGCAGAAGAAGCTACACCAGAAAATATTCCTGTCATGCCTGTTAATCAAGCTAAGTTAGAAGAAAAAGGTTTTGAGTTTAAACCGGGTGGCGAATACGTTAATCCTAAAACTAATGAAATATTAACTGGAAGAAATGTAGGTTTTGCTAATATTAAAATTGTTCCAGAAATGGGTGTTAATGGTGACAGACCAATGGCATCATTTAATGTTAATAATTTAGATGTTCCTGAAGTTGGTACTGTAGGAAAAGGAAATACTGATATTAAAGTTAATCTAATTAAACCAACTAGTACAGGAGGAAATGGTAGAGGGTGGTTTTGGACTGATCTTAAAGATAAAAATTTTAAAGATGTAAATACATTAGTTTCGGTACATGTTCCTTCTAAAAAGAAACATTATTATACTATGGAGACTGATTTTTCAAAAGGTGCTAATTTAAAAACATATCCCAAAAGTAGAGATGAACCAAGACTAAAACCTACAGCTAAAGGTACTTTAGATTTTGAAGATCAAATAGGCACAATTCAGATGGGAAAAGATAAGGAGGGCAAACCTGTGATGCATCCAGTTTATCGTAAAATTGTTGCTAAATATGCTGGAGGGCAGATAAAAAAAGGTGGCTCTATAGTAGAACGTAATCCTAATAACTATTCACCGAAAGCGATATGATAAATATGAAATACATTGTAGCAACAGTTTACTTTTCAGTAGTAACTGCTTTCGTAATTAACTGTATATAGGAGAGGTGTGTGGAAGGAGCCATAGACATACGCCTAGTTGTTACTCTAGCTGGTATACTATTTAGTGTAGCAGGAGCTAGTGCTGTGGCAAAGCTACAGATCAAACAGTTAATAGAAAAACTAGAAGATATGGAGCAACGTCTACGTAGATTAGATTCTAGGGGTGATAAGTTAGCCACGCTCACAGAGACACAAGAACAAAGGATAGATATATTGGCTAAGATGTCATCTCCTGAGAACTTGAGACGTGATCACATGAATATAGCAGAGATGAGTACCCACATTCAGAGACTACAAAAGGACTGTGACAGGCTATATTCCATGCATAATGGGTCACATCCTCCTGTAGCCAGTGAGAAGAAGGCAGAATAAAGTAAATCCTCTGTATCGAGCTAGAAGGGGGTCTACAGAAGAATTAGTATCTTTTGGCTAGATACATACCTGACGGGTTAGAGAAGGCTACTCACCGCCCTTCTCTGGCCCTTTTTTTAAATAATTAAAAAGAAATTTGTTGTGATTCTGGTTTTCCATCAATTAAAATCCAAGTATTAGTCTTTTCATTAAAACCTAATAGTTTTATCCCCAAGTTTACTTGATTGTCTCTTAATTTTGGAAAGCACGCCCGTTTTCCATCTGATCTGATCTGAACAGTTTTAACATCTATTTTTAATATTTCATTTGTTTCTAAATTTAAAGCTATTATATCAATAGGGCCAGTAGAACAATCATTACGAAAGACTTCATATCCCTGCTCAAGAAGCCAGCATACAGCTTTAAGCTCTAATAAATCTCCAACTTTCTTCGCTGCTAGTTTTGTATTATTTTCCATATTTACTCTACCAGTACGATATTCTCTTTTTCACTGACTCCAGACGGCTCTTCTGCATCGTCGCTATCATTTTCTTCAAATAATGCATCAGCAAAGTCACACTTAGATAAAAGCTGTACAACTCTCTCTTCTCCCAGTACATTGAGACAACCAACGATAGCTGTCTCCAGTGTCTCCTTGTCCATAGAAAAACTAGTATCACTATTTGCACCACGAATACGGGATAATAACTCTAGTGCTTTGATTGCACTGTTGGTGTGTCCATTTGCTTTGGCAAACGTATACTGATTTTCTATTTCTTCTATGACATTGACATCTGTTTCTAGTTCCTGTTCAAGCTCATGAACACGGTCAATGACCTCTTGCATCTGCATGAGGCGATAGCCCTGATTGTTTGCTGATCCAGCAGCATATCCAGCAGCCTTTGCAGCCTCAGTTGCATTACGGTGTAGGACGTATGCCTGTGCAAACTTCTCTTGCTTTTCATTAAGCATTATACTAAGCAATCACAAATTGTATTAATAATCATGAGAGAAATAATATACAATATCCATAGCACTAACATGCCTATAGGTATATAGTATAATATTCTCACCACTACTTCTTCATATTGTTTCTGGCAACACCCTTCCATTTCTCGAATGAACGGGCTGCGCCAAGTCCGAGAAGAGCCATGATTAAACTAACAAGCTCACCTGTTTCTAGTGAAGGTAGTGTTACCATTGGATACCACGTTATAATAATCCAAGAAGATATAGGTGCTAATATAAACTGCCATGCTAAAGCAAAGCAACATACCCACATGATAGCTGGTCTTGCTCCACTAACAAAGATAGAGGGATGCTTTGCCTGTTCTATATTTGCCTGTGCCTGTGCAAGATCAAGAGACATCATCTGTTGTTTTAGTTCTGCATTTAGTTTGGTCTTTAAATCTTTATCTTCAACGAACTTATCAAGAACTTTACCAGCCACGCCAATGATTGAATCTGCAATACCTAATACCATTAGTCTTTCTCCTCTGCTTTGTTCTTCATCTTAATGATTCGAGGGTACTGATCAATACGATACCCCAGTGTTTCAAATGTTGTAGTGTCTTGGTCTGTCATTGTATCAGCAAACACATAGATAGTCAAGTGTTTATAGTCTCTGCTTTTGTGGGCAAACAGTTGTAGCCAATCATCAGGATCGAATACAGATATGTGTGCGTTACGTCCATCAGGTAGAGTTTTCATAGCCTTAAAACAGGCAACATTTATGAAGACCATCTTTCGTGCATAGCCAAATATTTCATCTACAACCCACGATAAGTCATCTTTAGATATATGCTCAAGGACATCTGTGCAAACTACAGCATCTCTCTTCTGCCCCGGTCTTCTGCTATACTTCTCATAGGCTGGATCATACAAATATATATCGCCATCTTCTATATTCCAGTACTCAGGAAGAGGACAATCAATCTCATTGGTTATTGTTTTATAATCTTCTCCATATAGAATACCCTTACCACAGCCATAGTCCATCAAAGACTTACAATTATTAACTTCTAAATATGCTTTGATAAGATCAACAAACTTTAGAAGACTGCGACCATTAAACATACCCTCTCCTTGAGCATGTTTTTCTTTATACATTTTAATTAGCTTGCCAAAATCATCAGAAGGATTGAGTCTGCTGTTACCATTATCTATATCAATATTAGTCATCGTAATATCCTTTAAATTGTGGACGCTTTTCTTGTGATACTTTAATGTCCCACAGGTCAGCAACCATAGTATCTTTACCATGATAAGATAACACACCCTCCAGACCGGGATCATTAAATACTTTCTCACAGTCCTGTGCCATAGCAAGCAACTCACCTGTAGTCCAGTACGTGCTTTCTTTTACATTAACCTGTATATACTTTGGCTTGGGAACCTCTCCACCCTCAGTATCACCAGTAGTCTCTGTCTTCTCCTCATCAGTAGGTTCATCCCTGCAACAGTCAAAACCAAATAGATGTATATCTCTGAAGCCCATTGTGTGCAGCATACCTATGCCACGCATGGCAGCGCATGTACCACCAGTGATAAGTGTAGCACCCTGTGGTATACCAAGCTCCTGACTTAGTTTAACCTGCTGGTTCTCAATAGCTTTGCCTTGCTCGTCCTCCTCACGTAGTGAATCAGTGAAAGCATGCCAGCCCCATATAGTTGCATTACGTTCTATCAGATGTTCTGTAACAGAGGGGTCTGTCATAGATGCAACAAAGAACTTCATGTCAGGATCAAAGTCTTTGAACAAATCTTTGCGTGTAATATTGTGTGTACTTTTACCTGTGATAGGTCTGGGATCAAGAACAATACAACCCCAAGGCGTGATACCATTCTTAACAAGCCCCGGCAGTGCATGTTTAACTGTAAGTATTTTTGTTTTGGGGTTTTCAGACAGGAATTGTTTTAAATCTTCATAGTCAAGATAAGGACCAGCAGATATGATAGCTGCCTTGTCTTTGTGTGCTGGGTGTTTCTGTACCCACCTATCTTTACCAATGTGGTTTAGATTTGTTTTGATGTTGTTGCGTATGTATTCTTTTGGCACTGAGTCCCTAGGATGCACAACTATAGGAACCTGCTTTAGTTCAGCAGGAATATCAGGCAGCTTCTCATCGTGAATAAATACAACAAGATGTGTGCGGCCACCATCTAACACTTTGTCATCAGAGGGTAGTACATGTTTACGCACCACAGCTTTCTCATCAAAAGATGTCCAGCCATCTTCTGTTGTTTTCTCCTCGTTAACTTTCTTAGTAGCAATAGAATCAAAAAGACTTTTCATACCCTGATATTTGTCATCAGGTGTTTTGTCATCGTCGTCTTTGGTAAAGAAGTGATCACCCATAACAACAGGAACAGTCTTGAGTATGTCGTATTCATGCTTTACAGTTTCAATACTGTTGCCGCTACCCATCAATGCAAAGTCTACCTCTTCCATAAAGATAGGACGTAGAGTATCTCTGACGTTACCTTTGTATAACTCGTAAGTAAACTGTTTGCCTTTCTCTTTGCTCATGTGTTCAGCAAACTCGTCAAACCTTTTCTCTACTGCTTTTCTAGTATTGTGAGGTTTGGCGTTGAACTCTTCTTTATCTGTCTCTACCGTTGCATCTTCAAATAAATCATATCCAATGTAGTGGACTGTATCTGTTCTATCAAAGGCAGCAAGAGCCATCTCTATAGCACGGCCACCATTCCATGTCCCTGTTTCTAGAATAGTACTTGGTTTATAAAAACGAATAGTATCTGCAAGCTGCTTGTATCTGCCGGGAAGAATATCAGGTGTAGTCTCTGTATCAGACAAACCAATAACTCTTTTACCTGAACTGTCTCTGACATTTACAGAGTTTTTGTCGTTGATATTAACAATTAAGTTCTCCATACCAACAAACTCATGAACAGTCATGCCATGTGCAGTGTAGATCGTAACAAGTCTGCTAAGAATAAATGCAGCTGTCCACTCACGGTAGTTGGTAAACTCACCTGACATGTAAGAGCCACGCCAATCCCCCATGATATCTACAGCAGTCTGACGAGATAAGTTAAATGCCATAAGGTAGGATGTCTCTGGTGTGTATATGAAGTCTACAGAATACTTAGGGTCAGGAAAATAATAATCTAGTGTGGATGATCTGATGTCCTTCACAGTGGCGCACATGGGGTCAAGCCACAACAACCAACAACCCTGATTGTTGAAGCCACACTCTGTAATAGCAAAGACCTCCGGTCCTGATGACAGTGCATCAAGCAGTTCTGTATACTGCACCACACCATCTTCAGTGCCATCGTGATCTTGGTTTTCTTCTACAAAAGTATTGTACTCTTCAATATCCTCTAGATTGTGGTAGTGAATATTCTTAGCTTCAGGCAGGGAGTAGTTACTAGTATCAAGATTATAGTAGTAACAGTGAAACTCTATGCTTGGTTGCCAGTTCTCTTTGAACTCATTGAGAAGTTTGAAGCCATTCTTTTTTAGCTTCTTCTCATCAAAGCATGTTACAATTTTATATGTCATAGGGTTCAATTTTTCCTGTTCCAGCTAGGTAAGTATAATCTTTATTCCACTCAACTGCATATTTACCATCAATCTCTCTGTGTGAGTTCCACTCTTTAAACCAAGGACCACCTGTGGTAAAGTGTACGTTCTTTGCTTCTATCTCTTCTGGAGAGTGATTATCTAGCCAGTTCCATTCTTCATGAATAGAGCCTATATCTGCCTCTTTATCTGGAAGCCATCCAAAACCATGTAGCCATGATCCCGGCATAGTATTAACTAATTTTGGTGTTAGCTGCCTATTAAGAGGATGAGCGCAATTCCATAAAATAAGACTTGACCAGTTCTTTCTGCGATAGTTCTCTTGCTTGCGTCCATCCATTTTAAAACCCTCTTCTGGTTCATACTTATGTTTGACGCAATATAATGGATAGTAGTCTAGATTATACTCCTCAAATATTTCATTAATATCTGTGCGAGGGTACATGTCACAGTCCATATATAATGCCCAACCTTTATAACGACATATAGAAGGAACAAGAAATCTTGTAAAACTAAACTCAGAAGAAAAAGGTTTACCGTCTATATCATCAATCATCTGCCCATCTTTAATGTGATGAGTGCGAGTGTAGGTTCCTATGTGTTCTTCATCTTCTTTTACAATTAACTCTACAGAGGGCATGTCTATTGATGTTCTCTCTATAGTAAACTGTAGAACATCTGATGCTACTTTTTCTTTAGGATCATAACCTATATAAATTTTATTTGGAATGTCTTTTCTCATTCTATCTCCTACTTTTTATCTGATGCAGATTTAAATATAAAGGCTGTAAAAACAATCCCAAGAAGAAACAAGACATGACCAACGACTAGCTCACCGTACCATATCCATGATGTTGTTGCTGCACAGAAGATTGTTGACCACATAACACTAAGCACGATCATAGTTTGTAAACGCTGTGCAGGTGGCAAGGCTCGTAATGGATTAATCTTTGAGTCCATTAATTGTTCATACATATTCATGTGTTATCCTTATATAAAATGGGGGAGCAAACACTACTCACTCCCCCAAGTTTAGTTATAGGCTGTAAACTTTTTCTTTTTTCTCTTCAGGTATTACCTTTTGAAGATTGATGGTAAGCATCCCATCACTGAAAGAAGCATCATTTACAACCACGTCTTCGGCAAGAATGAAAGACTTTGAGAAGGGTCGTCTCGCTATGCCTTTATGTACGATCTTCTTATCGTCTTCCTCTTTAAATTTCTTGCCGCTAATGGTTAGCTTGTCGGACTCTGTTTTAACTTCCAACTCTTCTTTGTTGAATCCAGCAGTGGCTAACTCAATAGTGTACTTCCCATCTCCATCTTTGATTAAGTTGTGCGGCGGATAAGAACCTGCACTTGGGTATGGAACATTGTCAACTATGCGAACCATTTCATTAAATAGTTTATCATGACCAATCGCCCAGTTAGAAAAATTAGAAAAGAACGGATGGTTACTGTTTAGACTTGCATGTACACTCATATCATTTCTCCTTATAGCAAGTTGATATTACGTGACCCATTATTGGCATCACACATATATTATACTATGTCTTAGTCATTTTGTCAAGAACTTTTTTTCTTTCTCTAGTTTTTCTATATTTTTTTGTCTAGTTTTTCTACCTCTCTCTGAAATTTCTTCTATAGTTCTTTTACAACATTCGCAAAATGATCTGGTAGGATCAAGCCTACATTCTTTTTGACACTCCATACTTATTTTCTTTGACTCTTCAGTAGGCCACCAATCACACACCACATGAACCACCATGTCCGGTGATGTCACAGATATCATGTGTCTCTAGCCCCTCTTCAAACTCTTCACCAAGCTTTTCTACAGCCTCAGAATATGGCACCGAAGATAGAGGTTGTCCTCCCCTACATCCGTCAGGGTACACGGTGAAGCCACGCAACCTGTGAGCATAAGAGGCAAGAGTATTAGTAAACTCATCAACCGTATCTTCATTGTTAAGCTTGCTCCCCCACTTAGGTAGGTTAATCGTGCTGCTGATAGACATGTCAACATAGTCTTGAACATCTGCTTGGAACTTCATGCGCCTCTTGTAGTCTTCTGCAAGATCAAGAGCAGACTCAATCTTGTTAGGATCAATACCATACAGGTCAATGATCTCTTGTGCTGCACTGTCCACCACGTACTGATAATGCCAGCGATTACCACCTTTAAGATACCTGCGCTTATAGGCAACTGCAAAGATAGGCTCAACGCCTGTAGAGGTGCCAGCTAGAATCCCAATAGAACCTGTCGGAGCAATGGCTCTATTAGCGACAGGAGTACTACAGTTAAGGGTATCAGCAAAGGTAGAGCTAACGTGGTCACTAACTCCTTTATATACCGACAACCACTTGTGAAGCCCTTCAGTAACTTCATACTTTTGTCCTCCCTTTATGAGCCATTCATGCATACCCATCAGGCCAAGTCCCAGCCTACGGTTCTTCTCTCTAGTCTGATAAACCTTTTCGTATGGCAGCTTGGCTCTGAGTGTGCCGCATAGCAAGAACTTGGTAGCAAGCTCCACCACATCTGCAAACTCTTTTAGATCGTCAATGCGCCCCATATTAATAGAACCAAGATTGCACACGTCGCTATCATCTTCAGATGTAACCTCCGTGCAAGCATTGCGTAACGTCTCCTTCTCCTTCTCAAAGAAATTGAACGAGAACCCCGGCTCGGCGGTTGATAAGGCTTGTCTAACATTCTGCTTAAAAGTACTCCCAACATCTCCTGTCTTCCAGTAGTTAAGTAACCATTCAGTATCATAGTTCACGCTGATATTTGTCATATCAAGCGGAGCATTAAAATTAAAGTCTTGTTCTTTGACCTGACCAATAGTGAAACCTGTCTCACCTACGGGCATGTCATACCAGTTCTTGCTAACAAGAAACTTCTCTATGTCAGCATGTTTCCAGTTGAGGCTAGCATAGATAGCAGACCTACGGCTACCACCCTGCATAACACGCCTACCAATCTCATTGATCATCTGCATCTTTGGTATAGGACCAGAGGCAAGACCACCAGTGCCTTGTAGTATCCGGCCCTCTTCACGGTACACAGAGTAGTCAATACCAATACCACCACCTGTCATGAGACAGGACTCAGACTTCCAAGATACATCTGCCCAATCTTCTCTAGTGTCCTCCTCTGCACGTAAGAGATAACAGTTATTAAAGAACTTATTCTCACGGCCAGCATAATAAAGATAACGACCACCGGGAATAAACTTTAAGTCGGTGATAATACGTTTAAGTTCGTCTTTGTCATCTTTCGGTAGGTAGTCCTGACACACATCGTCTACCAGCGTAATAGCTAGAGCATCCCATGTCTCACACCCATGATGGGCGTACTTGTGTTTGAATATGTCTTCGCTAAACTTAGAGCGAAACATAGGGTTTTCGTTAGAACGAAATTGTGGCATAGCTTTGTTCCCTTTCTAATTGTCGTATTCCATTTCCAATATGAGTTGGGCATAGTGGATTGCTTTCTCTATATCCTTTCTCCCCTCTCCCTTTGTTCGATGTCGAGTTATGTATTTTATCACATTACCCTCCAGATAGTCAAGCCCATTGGCGTGAATATATTCAACTGGTTGTATCTTACATCCCTTGTAGTGTTCTCCTCCTACTTGTTGTTTTAATGCTCTGTCTTCTTTCATGCGTCTAAGATAGTAATCATAGCTGCGTTCTCCTTTTGGATAGTTAGCTTCGTCATAGGAAAGAGTTAAGCTTTCTTCTGATTTCATTTACGTTCTCCGATGTTACAGCTTTAATTGCAAAGTTTCTAACTGTATCTGGTTCTAGTCCTGCAAGATGACAGGTGCTTTCAAAGTTCTCACACGTTACACCTACAGAGGCAAACACCCATGCTGATGCTTGATCTCTTTGAAGAGCAGTCTCATTAGTTTCATTAGGTTCTTTTGGTTTACTCATATCTAACAAAGCTTGAAGTATAATAGCTAAGTTAAGAGTTCTATCTGGATCTTTTTGTGTCAGGTCATAGAGGCTATCAAAATCAAGTATATCACTCATCTTCTACCTCCTGAACAGGACGATAAAATTTCCCGCCCACATAGTTATTGTAGTAGGCGGGTTCATCTGTTCCCTCTAGCTTTGCTGTAAGAACTTTATATATCATTTGAAAGTAACACTCATAGTATCGAAGGCTCCTCTTATTTTTGTATTGACCAATAACTTGAAAGCGAAAATGTTTCTTACCAAGTTTCTTAATATCTTCATTTAAGTATTTACTAGAGCCTGTATATGTACGCCAGTTAGATTCTACCTTCTTACCTTTACGTGTTACATAATATTGTTTACAACCAATGTAGGCTTTCTTAGTTTTTTTGTTGGTTATTCTATATACAAATCCAAAGTTATTTTTTTTGTCAAAGTCTTTATGGTATTCCCAATGCGTCACCAGTTAGTTATTTCCTCCACATCAGGTTCTTTAACCACGTTGGTAAGATACCTACGACCATGTGCATACTTGAACACACGTATGCCTTTACCTTGGTTAGCATCCTCCCAACAGTCTCTCTTGTAGCCACAATAAACACAACTAACAGGAAGCTTACGGTTGCCAGACTTACCATCAGGTATATCGGAGTAGCACCTATCAGGTACAGTGTCCTGTGAAACCAATCTTTTAAGGTGAGAGATTCGCTGCTTCGCATTTATCATATCCATCTGATGTAGTTTGGTAAGGCATATCTCTCCTGTTGATTTATTAATAGCAAGGAATGCTGCTTGGTCTATATCATTAGCTTCTGCGTAGGCAGATATCTGTGCAACGTAACCAAAGGGATCATCCTCTGCTAACTTGTTATGTTTAAACTTGTCGAATCCAACGCCACTAGCAGACTTACAATCAACAACGACGCCATCAATAATACAATCCTGATGTCCGGTAACACCTTCTACTTTCACCTCCTTTTGCTGGTCTGTTACTTCATGTCCTGATATGGTAGAACATAAAAGTAAAAGCTCTTCAAGAATATAACCATATAGAAACTTGATGCGAGTAGCTGGTGTTAGGTCAGCCTGATCAAGTGGTTTATTAACATCATACCAGATGCGGCGATCTGGCTTGCCGATAGCAGAGAGCCTGAGATTACCACGATCTTTAGGTGTGTCATATAAGAAATCTTTTATGTGAACCTTCAGCATTTCACCAAAGGTATCTATGTGCTTGTCTACCTCACTCTCGTCCATATCTATAGGATCAAGTGTAAATAAACTATATATGTCTTCAACGAGAGTGTCTATTGTTTTCATAATAAAAAGGAGGAGAGAGCAAGGACCAGAAACTCCCTCCTCCCTCCTTTCTACGCTAGGTTAAAAGGGAACAGCTTCGCTCTGCTGCACGTAACCTCCATCAACAGGGGCAAAGTCTTCACCCCCACCTCCAGAGTATTCAATGAAGTCAACTACCTGCACTGCTGCAAGGTCAGCAGATACACCAGACTTTCCAGCGTAGTTCCACTCATATGGAACAGCTTTAACATTAACACTGCTACCATTGGCTACTAGCTTACCGTCCCACAGATTGTTCTGTGAATCTTTGACGATGGGTGCCTGACGTTGCGTACCATCCTTACGCAAAACCTTGCGCTTGATAGTTACAAAGTCACCACGATCATCGCCCTTGTTTGCAATGGGAAGGCCAGCACCTTCAATGACTGAGCGATTGTCATCATCAACTTCAATCTGGATGCTCCACACCGGATCAAACTTGGTGTTGGGTTCCGTAATTGAAGCATAGTGGCACTTACCAGAAATGTAAATAGGATCGTTCATTCTATTCTCCTTTAAAAATACCGCACCATTGCGGCCATGAGTGGGGATCATTCCCCGATGCTGTCTACTACAAAACAACAGCATATATTATACCATAGAAGTTTGTAGAAGTCAATACCTTTAATGTGTTTCTGCCCAATTATTTCCAACTTTATAATCACAGTCCAGATCACACTTAAAATTTAATATCTCTTGTGTAGTTTTCATAGCCTCCTTTGTTACCTTGGTAAAGCTATCTATGTCTGGCTTGGCTACCTCAAACTGGTACTCGTCATGCACAGAGGCTACACG
>VTLG01010962.1_pt1 | contig 57486 bp, 86 predicted proteins | sample 4694571 | NCBI WGS metagenome assembly VTLG01 (sample SAMN12604809, study PRJNA352737) | marine metagenome | biome: ENVO:00000447; feature: ENVO:00000209|ENVO:00000569|ENVO:01000036; material: ENVO:00002151; isolation source: viral sequences binned using virsorter ... | reverse complement strand
GGTATAGGACAAATAGCAACTATTTCTACTCCTGCATATCTTGGAAGAAACGAAGGTGGAAATTATTATGATGGAACAATAGATGATGTAGGAATTTGGAATCGTGTCCTTACTGCAACAGAAATTGAAAAGTTAGTCGCTAACAATCAACTTGCAACAAGTGGTTGGACATTACAATCAGGAACAAGTAGTGACATCAATATAAACAGCACATCAGCAGGGAAATTATATTTTGATTTAGATGCAGTTTCAGGTTCAGATCAAAGAATGACTTATGATTTAGGTTCTGCATTATCAGATACACAATGGACAATGAGATTTACTGTTAACACAACAAGCATGGCAAATTATTCTCAAACCTTCTTTATGTTAGGTGATGGCGTAGGTGGTTCTGCAACAGGTTCAATAGACACACTTGGATTTTCGGTTTACAAAGGTTCTAGCACTATCAATCATAGATTATTGTCTAATAATGGAACAGATGCACTAACAGTAGGAATAATTAATGATACATATTCAGCAGGTGTTTCTAATGGCACAGATTATTTTATTGAGATAAACAGAACTGCTTCGGATTCAGCAGAGATGAAAATCCGAACTGGAAGCCATAGTGGAACATTATTATCAACTGAAACAATTACACCTTCATCAACAACTGGTTTACGATATCTAAAATGTATGAACTTACAAGTATCAGGTTGGGGTGGTGCTTCGGTAGGAACATTTGACGATATTAAAATTTGGAATGGCACAAACACGACATCAGGCACACCTGATTATTCATTCACATTTACAAATGGCGATGCACAATTAGTTTCATCATTAACTAATCGTAGCGAACTCAAGGCATATTATAGTATGGATAGTACAAGTTTAGATACAACAGCAACAAAAGAAACTCTTGATTCAACTAACGGTGTCACAAATTGGACAGAAGCTGGTTCAATGTACACAATAGATTCATCTGATAATCAAATTGATTTTGCTCTTCTTAGGGATAATTCAGGCAGTAGTGCCACAACAGCACTATACGACTTGGGTGCAAGTACAATGTTAAATGACACAAAATTTGTATTACGATTCAGATTAAATGTTGGAACAATATCTAATCCTTCAAACTCATATTCAATTCAGTTTAACTTTGGTGCTTTTTCATCTACTGTTGATATGACAACTGCTGAAGATCACTTGGGAATATTTTGTCAAGCAACAGGAAACACAGGCAATAATTGGCAGTTTGGTGTTGGTGATAATTCTGCTTCATATTCACAAAGTCCTTCTGTAGCTTTTGATGCTAGTGGAACAGGTGTGACAGGTAATAATAATTGGTATGTAGAAATTGTAAGAGAAAGTGCTAGTGCAGGGAAATGTAGATTGTATTCTGATTCAACTTATGAAACATTAGTTCAAGAAAAATCATTATCATTTAGTTCATCTAACCCACAAAATTTGAGATACATTGGTTCAAAATGTTATGGATCAAACGCATATGCAACACCTACATATAATGGATATTTATCAGATGTTAAAGTTTACAATGGGGTTTCATCATTAGATGGTTGTAAAAACGACTATTCAGATGCTTCACCAATACCAAATTCACAAACCAACACCATAGTGGAAGCAACAGATGACGGTAATCATTATATATGGACAGGCTCAGCGTGGACAAAAGTAGCATAATTTGGGGGTTATATAATTGGTACAAAATTTCTTAACCATTGAAGATGGTTCAACACAACTTACGTTAGAAGATGGCACAACAGGATTACTTATTAATCATACTATAACTAAGGATATATTATTCAAACATGGAATGATTGGTTCTGTAATTAAACAAAATATATTAAAACATCATATTAACCTTGCAGTTAAAAAAACAGTTGAACGTCTTACATTAGAAGATGGTTCAACTCAGTTAACGCTTGAAGATAATATAACTGGATTAGTATTACAGGATTCTGCTGATACATTTAAACACAATATACGTTCAAGCACCGTAAAATCAGATGTATTAAAACACAATGTAAGAGCAAAAATAGAAACAGATCATATATTAAAACACAATGTAATTGAAGCAATAACTAACAGTCGTATATTCAAACATAACTTAAGATCTAGTATTGTAAACAGTCGTATATTCAAACATAACTTAAGATCAAGAGTAATTGATAGTGTATTATTCAAGCATAACTTAAGAGAACAGGTAGTTCATAACACATTATTAAAACACAATGTAATTGAAGCAATAATTAACAGTCGTATATTAAAACACAATGTAATTGAAGCAATAATTAACACAAGAGTATTAAAACACAATATGAGAAAATTCATTAGAAAGAACTATATATTGAAACACGTTAACTATGGTGTAGCAGTTAAGAATATTCTATTTAAACATCAAATTATACAAAAGATAATCGTAAGTCAAGATCTTAAACACAATATAAGAAAACTTGTGTCTAAAACTATTGAATATCTTACATTAGAGGATGGTTCAACAAAATTAACCATAGAAGATAACACAACAGGATTAGAAGTTGAAAACAATGCTGATACCTTCAAGCACAATATACGTGCAAGTGTTGTAGATAATGTTGTATTAAAGCATAATTTGAGATCAAGCATAGTTAATAGTATTGCATTGAAACACAATATAATACAACATATTGTAAACAGTCGTATATTGAAACACAATATAATTGAGGGAATAGTTAACAACCGCTTATTGAAACATAATGTAAGAGCAAGTATTACCAATAACATTATATTAAAACACAGTATGGGTGGTGTAGTATTACTTGCAACAATATTCAAACATAATGTAATTGAAGGAGTAGTTCATAGCACAATAGCCAAACATAATGTAAGGAAGTTTATTGCTAAAAATTATGTCTTTAAACATTGGGTATTCAATGGTATAGTTAAAGATGTAATAATGAAACACGCCATTGGTGGTAAAGTTATCAATAATATAATATTAAAACACGATATTCGGGGCATACTTGTAAGCAACCATATATTGAAACATAGTCTTAACAAATTTACTACCAACTTTGTTGTTGCAAAACATAACATAAATGGTTCTGTAATTAGTGATATATTATTAAAACATAACATAGTTGCACCATCAAGAGCCTTCCACTTATTAAAACATGATATAAGAGGAATATTGGTAAACACAATTATCTTAAAACATGATATAAGGGGAATCTTGGTAAACAACGTTGTATTAAAGCACAATATATCACAATTTATAACCAATAATATAACCATGAAACATGGAATTAGTTCCGCTGTAAGTAAATTAATAGCCTTTAAGCACAACATTGGTCAGTCATATATACTCATAATGAGAAGAACTATGAGCCTAAATGACACTAGCAAAAAGATAAACCTTAATAAAGATAGCAACGATTCAACTAGTGAGGGCAATAATCCATGAGTGTAAGACGACAAGATTTCGGGGTAACATTTACTGTTCATGCAGGAACAACAAAAACCTTAGAGTTAACTATACTCGATCCTGATACAGGAGCTGCAAAATCACTTACAGATACAAACGTATATTCTTCAGGAGTAGCAAAAATATATAAGCCTGATGGAACACAAGTTGGAATTAATATGACAGTAACTTATAGTGATAGAGCAAACGGTAAAGTATATTTTACTGTTTCAAGTGGTAGCCAAACTGCTTCCGCAAATGCAGGTAATTGGATAGGCGAGATTGAGTTTATAAACTCCGCTAATTTAGTGGTTGACCAACAATCATTTAATATAGATATAAAACAGAATTACTAAACGTTTATATTACACATTTGGCTTTACAATGTAATGTCAGATATTTCCACAAGAGAACATAAACACATTCAAATGACAAAGGCAACTTTCCATTCTGAATCATTAGCACCATTAAAAAATGCTGATGGAACAAAGGGTAAGCCTAGATTTTCCGTAGAGCCACTTGTGTATATACAGGGTGTAGGTTGGGAAACTGTTGATCCTATGGCAAGTGGAAATGAATTTATGATAGCATTTTATAATTATGTTCGTATAAAAGAACTAATGGGTTATGAACATACAGGACTTAGTTCTGCTGAAATCAAAACAGTATTAGAAAATTTGTGGGGGGAAAAGATTGAGTAAAGCTATAATTTCAAGTAATAAAGGTAAATATACTGATTTTTCAATAATAGAAGGTCAGAAAGAATTAATGTTTACACCTGATGATTCTGCACAGAAAATAATTGATTGGGTAATACCACAATTAAAAGAAACTGATATAATATTAGAACCATTCAAAGGTAATGGTGCATTTTATGATAAAATACCATACTCAAAAGATTATTGTGAGATAGATGATGGAATTGATTTTTTCAATTATAATAAGAAAGTTGATTGGGCTATATCAAACCCGCCATTTAGAGTGTTAGATAAAGGCGAACCAATAAACGCATTTATACAAATAATTAATCACACTATGGAAATATGCAATAAAGGATTTTTCTATCTTATAAACCATAAGTTGTGGTCAAGCCTAACGGTAAAACGATTAAAAGATTGGAAAGAAAAAGGTTGGGTTATATCAGCAATAATGGTATTAGAAATTAAAAAATGGTATGGTAGATATTATGTTGTAAAATTTGAAAAAAATGGGGAATCATTAATTAATTATTGAGGTTGATAGAATTGAGTGATTATATAACAAAAGACAGCGGTGAAAGAAGAAAATTCAATACAGGAGCTCAAAGAGATGTTGTTGATGGCAAAGGTAGATATGATCTTATATCGCCTATTATGATTGAAAGATTAGCAAAATTGTTACAGCGTGGGGCAGAAAAATATAACGATAGAAATTGGGAAAAGGGTATGCCACTATCTGTATATATGGATTCAGGTATGCGACACTTGTTCAAATTTCTTGAAGGACATAGAGATGAGGATCATTTGATCGCAGCTATTTGGAACTTGCAAGCGTTATTGCATATAGAAGAAATGGTAAAGAGGGGCGTTTTATCGGAAGAACTTTTAGACCTTCCTAATTATGTGAGGAATGAGCCAAACTAAATTACATTCATTATTGGAAGCTACCCACGCAGCTTTATTAGCAGCTCCAACTGCCATACTGCTTCATAAGTGTATATTGATATTAGCAGGCGAAAACGCTTTAAATAACAACCAAGATTTGTTTGTGGTTTTATCGTGGGTATTATTTTTCTTACATGGTATTGCATGGAAATATATAATCAGGCGTATATATGAACACTATGGTAAAAAATTAGATCCTAGAAACATTTATACTAAGGTTAAGGGTAAGATAAGCATTGGATAATAATCAACGTTTAGAAAATTATTACAACGAATTAGATTTTCCTAAATCAGTATTCTTGGGCGAGGATGATAGATTGTATGGCACATGGGTAATGGGAAATACATATACAGTAAAATCAAGTTATTATGGCGGTTATCCACATGGGTATCTAAAACGAATTAAAGCATTATTCCCTGATAAACAAAATATATTACATTTATTTTCAGGTAAAGTTGATAAAGATATTTTTAATGGAAAAACTATTGATATAAATCCTGAACATACACCCGATGTAATTGGTGATGCTCATAAATTAAGTGAATATTTTGAAGAAGAATTTGATTTAATATTAGCAGATCCCCCATATTCTATTGAAGATTGTGATCATTATGGAACTACCATGGTTAAAAGAAAAACAATTTTAAATGAGTGTATTAAAGTTATAAAGAAAGGTGGTCATATTGTGTGGTTAGATCAAGTATTGCCTATGTATAGAAAAGATGATTTAAAAGTTGTAGGTTATATAGGAATGGTTAAATCAACTAATCATAGATTTAGAGTTATTACAATATTTGAGAGGTTATAAATTGGGTAAGGCAAAAAATAATCAAGCAAAGTCGTTCTTTTCATACAAGAATGATGATATTGAACTTGTAGAGCTTGGTCAATTCTTAAGAGAAACCCAAAATTATAGAGTTGAACGTGAATGGTATGTATTATTTGATAAGATGTCGGGTAAATACCTAGGGTATAAGGAAACATTTGATGGTGATAAAACAATTAGTCCTAGAAATCCTGATCTTTTACTCATAGATAAAAAGACAAAGCACTTGGTTTTGGTAATTGAAATTGATGGTGGGGTGCATGATATAAATTTTTATGATACAGAAGAACGTAATGATCAATATGAATCAGCGGGAATACCATTATTGGTAATAAGTAAATTAGAAATAGAAACTACTATATTTGACTTGGTAGATAAGAAAGTAAGTGAGGTGTTAGATTGACTATAAACCTGTATGTAAATAAAGAATTTAAGGAGTTTATGGATCAACTGTTAGTTGTATCACAGGCTAATAATCAACCATTATCAACAGCAATATGCCAAGCAGTAAAAAAATATATGCTTGAATTAAATGATGAAAAAGAATTACTTGGGGATAAAAAAGAATGGGAAGATTTTCTCAAACACGCTACCAAAGAAGAACTTTATGAAATGAGTAGAGTTATATGTGGGATAAATGATAGGATAGTGAAGAAAGTTTGTCAGATGTAAGTAATTGTAAAGAAGGACTTGTTGATCTTACAGATTGTATAAGTTTGTTTAAGGATATACCTGATAATTCTATTGATTTGGTAATAACAAGTCCACCTTATGATAATATTGAAGGTGCAGGGTATGGGAAAGGAACTAAAGATGTATTATTTTTAAAGTTATATTCAGAATTTTTTGATGAAGTTTTAACTGAAATATATAGAGTATTAAGTCCAACAGGACAGGTATTTTTAAATTTAAAGTCAGGAACAATTAACAAGACATTGGTTACACCACATTGGATAGAGTTTCTTGAATCATTTAAGAAGTTTAAGTTAAAGTCATATATAATTTGGAAGTATTCGGGATCATTTGATTCTACAAAGGCAAGATTCCATTTGGATTATGAAGTCATATATCATCTTTCAAAAACTGATGACATTACTATATATCACGATAAAGATGACCATGATCCACTAACAAGTGTATGGAATATAAAACACCATATAAAAGATCGATTACACCCCGTTCAAATGCCTGAAGCATTGGCAGAACACATGATAAAACGTGGAAGTAAGGAAGGCGATCTTGTATTAGATCCATTTGCGGGTAGTGGAACTACACTCGTAGTTGCTAAAAAATTAAAACGTAGATATTTAGGATCTGAAATAAATCCTGATCATTATGCAAATATAATTAAAAGGTTAGAAGCGGTCAAGTAGGTTTATATTAGAGAAAGTTATAGTATGACAATGAATATAGATAAATTAAAAGAGATGGGATTTAATCTCATACCACTTAAAGGTAAGAGTAAAGAGCCTATTGGTGGTCTTAATTGGAAACAATTTCAAGAAGAAAAATATAATGGTAGTTATCCTGATTCTTGTAACATTGGTGTAGTATGTGGTCGTTCAAGTGGTAATGTATTTGTTGTTGACTTGGATGATACTTCGTTATATGATGATTATCCTGAAGAAATAAAGAATACTTTTACAGTTAAAACAGGTAAGGGTTATCACTTATATTATCATTTTCATGGTTTCCCGCCACCAAACAAAAAGTTAGACGACAAACGAGGTAGGCATATTGATATAAAATCACAGGGGGGTTATGTTCTTGCACCAACTTCTATACATCCAAACGGCAGTATATACACAGCAATAAATGACCTTCCAATTATGGATATTGCTATTGATAAATTAAAAACTCATCTACAAAAAATGGGATTTAATGTAGAAACCAAACCAATAGAAGAAATCGCAGAAGGTATATCAGAAGGCGGTAGAAACGATGCTACCTTCAAATACGCTTGTTATCTTATACGAGATAAGGGATTATTCGGGGAAGCATTAAAGTTAGAAATAGATATATTGAATAGTAAACACAAACCACCACTTCCACCATCAGAAATTGAATTAATTATATCACAAGCAGAAAAGGCAGAACATAATAACATGACAAGACATATAGAAGATGCTAGAAGTGTTGTTGATAAATTAAAGGGTAAACCAATCAAACTAACCATGCAAGATATAACTCCTAGTTATGAAAACAAACCAATAGAATTTGATTGTATGATTACAGCGGTTGGGGAACGAAAGACTTACACCGTTTCAGCAAATACAAGTTGTCTTATTTGTGGTTCACAAAAGAAGGTTTATTGTGATGATTTGCATATATTACCTATACCATACTGCACAAAGGACAAAAGACAGTATGATATTGATGAATCTACCAAAGTTACAGCATATATACAGCAAATGAGAATACAAGAGTTCTTGGAAACCGCTAGAAACTCCACACCTGTTGAGTTCGATGCTGAGATTACTGATGAAGATGTTGGGGAAGCATATATAGGCGACAGAAAAACCATTGTTGCCAAATTTAGAAGCATACCAAAACCAAAGAGTGCATATAATGACATTGTATTCCAAATTACTAATATGAAAGATTTGGAACAAAAGGAAGGTTGTATGCCAACAGCGGAAGAAATAGAAAAGTGGAAGAAGATAAATATATTTGAAAGGGTAACTGCTTCCATAGCACCTGATATATACATTAACCCTCGAATTGTAGAATCATTGATACTTTGGGCTTGTGGTGGTAATAGTCTTAACGGCAAACGTGATCTTATTCATTGTGGAATACTTGGTGATGCACAACTTGGTAAATCTGATTTGTTATTGAAAATATATAAGTTGTTGCCCGGCTCAGGTTATACGGTTGGAAGAAATACTTCGGGGGCAGGACTTACAATAGCCATGGTAAAATTATATAATGGCACAATGATACCTAAAGCAGGTTTCTTCCCACAGCATACTGGACACCCATGTATAATTGATGAGATAGATAAGATGAAGAAAGAAGATCATAACTCATGTCTTGAAGTTATGGAACAACAAACTACTTCACAAGCTAAAGCAGGCACAGGTGGTGGACTAACATTACCAACAAAGTGTTCATTATTAATTGCGGGAAACCCTAAGAACGGTAAGTTTAATCCTAAATACCCTACTGTAATGGATAACTTTGAGATGGAAACACCATTTGTTTCACGATTTGATATTTTGTGGTTATTAATTGACGACAATGATCCTGAAACGGACAAGTTAATCAGAAAGTTTATCAGAACTTATCAAAGCAGGAAACAGGAATATATGACAGTTGAAGAACTACAACGCTATTTTGTATATATCAGAAGTTTAGATGCAACTATACCTGATGAATTTATGGATAAGATTGATGATTTGCATACTAAAATGCGACCATTAAATGTAAACAGCGGTATTCCTATTGGATGGCGACAGTATCATGGATTATATAGGCTATTAACTGCAAGTGCAAAGGCTAACTTGCGTAGTGTTGTGAATGAAGATGACTTTAGAATAGTTGAAAATATAATCAAAGAATCATATAAGAGTATGAAAATGAACTTGGACAGCGGGGAAGTTACTGATACACATAAGAAAACAAAGGATACAAAGAAAGAAACCATACTAGTTACTTGGGCAGAATGTATGGATGAGAGTTTGGATAATACAGTAGATAAGAAAGAATTTATAGATTTGTTAGCAACTAAGGATGGATTTAATGCTTTAGATTCACCAACAGTATTCAGCAGAATGTTAGATGCAGGGGATCTTATATATGACAACGAATTGGAAAGATATAAGAAGGTTAGATAGTTGGGTAAACTTAGAGATTTAAGAGAACGTAGGGAACAAATGGAGTGGGATGATCCCGATAGAATAGCCATTGAAGAAGAAATAAACAAGATAGAACAATGGTGTATAGACAATAATAAGGGATTTGTAACCAAATTAACCACTTGGACTAATGGATTAGGGGGGGATAATGACCTATATCCATGGCATACAGGCTATGTAGATGTAAAAGATATGTGGATGGTAGCAACTTTAAACGGAAAAGGAATAAATTATAATTCAGATAAAAGTGTCCATGTTTGTAGAAATTGTTCGTAATTCTTATATACGTCATATATATACCTAACTTATGGAAAAGTCATCAGGTCTAAAACAATTTGACAAAGTAATAGAAAATCCATCAGATTATCTTGGTTTGACAGATTTGATTAACATTGATTGTGATGACGAAAAATGTGAATGTAAAAGCTTAAATATAAAGGATAAATCAGATTAATATTGCCAATTAATTTTTCAACAAAAAATATTGACCAAGACACATATACAAAAATTATAAGACGAATAATCATTTTAAACGGAAATAACGGTGAAGGTTTAAGCGGTTATCAGGCTTGGGTAAGATTTAACAGGGATTGGCATTTGAATATTATACCTGTTACAGAACAGGAAGAATATAAAAAATATTATAATCACCTGAACGTGGAAACATCCAATGGAATTGCTTGGGGTGTTACAGGACAAAAAGTGATATATATGTTCGTAAATGATTCAAAAAATTCCTTTATTATAAGACAAAATATAATGCCACTTGGACATGAACTTCTACACGCATTATATCAAGATGAAGTTGGTACACAACATATAATGAGAAAATACGATGCACCTGAAGGTAAAGCAGGGGGTTATGGTGCTAGAGCAACAGTTATTGTTCACGATAATTGGTATGGAACAAAAAAGACAATAAGAATTTGGATACGTTGGGGTATAATTTGGCTACCAATAACTATTCCATATATACCTGTTAAAGAAGCAAAAGAAATTTACAATATATAATTACCATTGAGTAAGTTCAGTTTGTTGTCCTCTACCCATTAGTGAATCCATACTTATATTCATTGGTTCACATATTTGGCTCATAACAGTTTCTAAACTATCCATATATTTTTCCTTGTCAATATCCTTCCGCTTAGCCATACTTAGTGGACATACTTTAGGATCTGTCCAAGTTTTTACAAACTCTACAAACTGTCCTTTTTCAACACTACCTAATTGTTCGCCTGCTTTTACAGCTTGTGGTTTGGACTTGTATTCTGAGGGGTTCTTTGCAATCATTACCTTAAATGCTAATTGATCTAGGGGTATTTTATCAAAATCGTCAACAACAGTTTTCATAACATATCGTATCTCTTGTTTTACTTCGTTGAAATCTGATATATTCTGAATAGGTTTTAATTTTTCCAAAACATCATTAAACAATCTTTTGACAAATGGTGGTGTATTAGATTTTTTACCACTCAAGCCTTTTATATCCAGCTTACCGTCTTTTTTAACGCCAAAGTAATTCTTTTTTCTATCACTCAATACCAAATATTTATATTCTTTATCCACTTCTAAATCAATAGAATAATGTTTCTTACAAAAATTTATAAGATAATCAATCTGTTCTTGAGTTGGATTATGGACAAAGACACTATCTGTATCCCCATACAAGACAGGCAAAGATTTGGATTTGGCAGTTTCTATCGTCTTTGAAATTATATTACGACCAATGGCAGTAACGGCTTCCGCACTTGCAAGGAAATATAACGAGAACGTTTCAGCACCAATCACGCCATAACTAGCATTTAAAAATACCTTGAGGGCTTGGGCAATAGTATTGTTTATATCACGATCCTTCTCGGTCTTGGCTTTCTTGCTCAGAACTTTGAAGTGATTTACCCTTAATTCCTTTAATGAGCCAATTAATAATGATGCCATTCCAATCTTTTTCGTGCATGACCAATGTTTAGTATAGGGGATTATATTGTTTTTGCATGATTCGTGACTACAACATACTGTATCGTATGATATATTTCGGGTTTTAATTATACTAGGATATAGGCTTGCAAAATCTAGCACAGTTACGTCAAAATGTATTCCGCTAACAGGTTCTAATACTTCTGCTCCCTGATACTTTTTGCCTTTTATACCAGCTTGTGTTGTTGCTTCAATTTGTGGAAGATCACTACTGCGTGGAATTAATTGATTATTGATTCTATGTTCATTGTAGAACATACTCTTGATCCAATTTGATATACTTAGTCTTGATATATCGTCAATCGGCATATTAGCAACTCTACATAATATAACAAGCAAATTCATTACCAAGTCATTGTTATAGTGTGATAACTCATAAGTTAATCTACTATCGTTGTAGCAGTATTTACTCAATAAGTTTAATGATATATCAGCAAGACTACCAACATACTCTACTTTCTTTTCGCCTAACATAGCTTCACTTACATCGTCTAATTTATCCGTAACATACTTTGCACCAAACGCATATATTTTTAGGGAACGATTTGAAAATACACCATACAAGTCAACATGAATACCATTATTTAGAGTTGCCTTTTCCTTCATCATTTTAAACGGATTATATTCCAATCCTAACACGTTTGCCCTGTTGTATAAATATGGCATATCAAATAAATCACCGTTATATGTAAGAACAAGTGGATAAGAATCTAACACCTTAAACGCTTCTTCCAACAGTTCTTTTTCACTATCAAACCATTTTATATTATATTTTTTTTCAGGATCATCTTCGCCCATCGCAATCTCAGGTCGTTTGAGTGTATATACTTCCCGCCTGTCGTCAGCATGGAATGATATAGCAGTTACCCGTTGTAATGCTTTGCTTGTATCAGGCATTGTATCGCCAACTTCTACTTCAATATCAAATGCAACTCGTTTTATATTTGGTATATCTTGACCAAGAAGATTACCCCATTTTTTTACCTGTGTTGCAAATAAATCAGTATCTACAACTGATTCCATATCTATATTTTTCAACTGTATATTATCTTCCGTTTGTATGGGAATTATATTGTCCTTTGATACATCATACCATGTTCCCACCACATACTTGTGGTCATATAAGAAACTTTGATAATATTTTATATCGCCTTCCCAACATACTCCGTTATCACGCAAGTCATATATCACGCTAGGATTATCCACACTAACCTTTACCATTTCCCTTGATTCATCTTTTATTACATCATATATATCGACATTCTCTACATTGTTGATTCCCATTATCTCTTTGATTTGGGGAAGTGTTTCAGGCTTTACATAACAATGTTGCTTATAGTCAGCATTACTAACCATTATAATTTTATTACTAACAGGCTCATAAAATTTGAGGATAATCTTTCTATTTTGGAATACACACGATAATAATATACACTTTGTTATATTTCGTCACCCCAACTATCCCATTGGTCTTTCTTTTCTCTTGCAAATAGTTCTATACGAGATACATTTCCGCATAATTCTATTATCCTATCTCTTACTATATCAGGCTTTTTACTATGACGTTCAGGTATGCTTTGTATAATTTCAGGTTTTTCAAATGTTTCAATTAATTGTCTTACACCTGCTGATACTCTTTTCGGTTTACCCTTTGTTCCCAATATACATATTTCACTATTTGCTCGTGTCCACCTACCCATTCCCATAAAGGCTTTTAGATTTTTATGATATTTTACCCAATTAAATGCACAAGTTTTTGGCGTAAAACCCCATGATTTCATAACTTCCATACAAGTTCCGTCTATAAGTTTTGGAAATGTCACCCACATAAACATTATACTATCTTCCTTTGCAATATCTTTTACAGGCAGATTTTTTAATTCCTCAAGTGTCATTACCTTATATTTACATTCTGCACCACGTTTGCCTGCTAATGCCTTGTCGTCATAACTCCATGGCGGATCACAATATATAATATCATATTTTTTATTTGGAAGTATCAATTATCTATCCTCAAATTGTTCGGGATCACTTCCACGACCATTCATACACTCATAACAAACAGGCTCATGTCCATTATCAAAACATTCTCGTAAGTGTAATTCACCTTCTTCACTTATTCCATTACAAGTTCCACATTTAATTTCATGCACAACTTCTTCTTCGTCATTAAGTGTTGATCTCAATACACTACTCATTTTATATCTTTCCCACTCTTGTTGTTGACGTTCTTGGCGTTCTAATTTATTCAATGTTAATATATTAATATTCTATAATATAATTCTTTCCATATCAAAACAAATATATTAGACGACTACTACTAACTATTGTTAAGTACGGTTGAGAAGGTTAGCTAAAGGGCATTGTGGGCTAACTCCGAAGCCTTTGTGTCTTGATGGAGTAAAGGTGGAAAACCAGTATGCCCCTACTTAACATTTTTATGTTTTAGTCATTCGTCTTGCGATAGACATTTTGTTATATATTTTATCGCCAAATCTACAAAATTTTTCTAATGCAAAATGATGTGTGTTGCATAAATACATGAATCTTTTGGGATTCTTTTTGATCATTGGCAACAAATCCGTATAATATTGTAAAGAACCGCTATCATTCTTCGGATAGTTCTTATATATTATATCATTTTTTAAATACCACAGGTGGTGAATAGTCATTCCCCGTTTTGCTGATTTACAATTACATATCCAACAATGTCCATTTCCAAGTGCAATATTACCACACTCTTGTTTTATATTATCAATTTCTTCTTTTATCGTCATTTTCCATTTCCTCTAAAACTGGCTCAAGAAATCTTACATAACGCATTATGGTATTTTGATTAACACCCGAAGCTTCTGCAAGTAATCTATAAGAAATGCCCATATTACCATATTTTCTCATATACTTATATACTATGTTTTATATATAAGGATTTATTTAAATTGCTTTAGAAACGAATTTTCCACGTATATAGCTGTTAAAGTATTTGCCTTTAGACTTTGCTAATTTAAATTCTTGCCAAGTTTCTGAATCAACTCCTTGACATTCATATACTTCGCCTTCCTTACCGATATATATCTGCATTAACTTAGTTTCGCTGTTATACTTTGCTCCTTGTATCCAGCTTCCGCCAACAAAACTATCTTCTGTCAAGAATATTCGCCTTCCTCTTTGCTTTTCATTATATTGCTAAGTAGATAATCCATAGTTCGATCTAATTCTTGTTCTATTGTTTGTATTTCTTCTCTAGTTAATCCTATTTTCATTCCCACTTCTAATTTTACAATCTCTTTAAATTGTGGTGGTATATCTAGGACTTCTATTGCTCCATATACACAGGTAAACATTTCTCGTGGCGTAATCACTTTAGATCTTCCAACTCCTTTTCATTAATTTCATCTTGGTTATAATTAACACCCCTGAAATATAAATGTATGTCTTGCTGATTTCGGGAATACCAATATATTAGAATGGCAAATGTAATTATCCAACCAAACGGTATAAGTAAGAAGAACATACTTAGAGAAGGCACTAGAAATAATCGTCTTGCTCTAATCAATTATATATTAACCTCACAATCACATTTTTCCTTACATTCCCTATTAAGACATACTACACCATAATGAGCTTTAAATCCATTTTTACAATACGGACAGTTTTTATTTTTCAACATTCCACCATTTTTTTCTCATATATAATCATAAAATTTGTTTCACAATTTGAACAAGTGCAACCAACCTCGCCATCATATTCTTCAAAATAAAACAAACCTGAATATTTACACTTTGGACAACGTTCTTGTCCTTCCCAATTACCTTCTGTATGCCCCAATTAATCTTCCACCTCAACTGCTTTAAATTCTGAGCCAAACTGCATATTCAACATGAATATAATTTTATGAGCTTCTTCCAAAGTTCCTACAAACTCTTTGTTTGCAAAAGGATCACGCCAAAATATAGGCTTATCGTTATAATATTCTGCTATTCTATATAATTTCTTTTTCAATTCAAAAACACCTTCAATTCTTTTTTTAGTTGTTTATCATAACATTTATTGTGTATTTTATAATATGCTTCTCTACCAAAATACTTAGCATATTCTGTTCCTTTTTTTATTTTTCTACTACAAACAGAACATATATGTTCTTCTCTAGCCGTAGAAGGTGAAAATTCTCTAACTATCAATTAAACACCTTCCTCTCTAAAAGTAGCCAATCTTTCGTCAGCAACTTCCTTGAATAATCTTTCAGTTTCAGCAAATAATATATTTAGCAAAACCTGTTTCATTACATTTACTTTATCGCCAAATGTTAAATCCATTTTACTAATTTGAGAAATTAATTCTTTAGCATACATAGTGCAAGCTTCGGGTTCTTCGACTTTATCAATATCTTCCATATCTTCATATACTTTGGTTACAGTTTGACTTATTATTGCTGATTGATTTTCCTTATCTATTCCCATTTTTGATAAAGTATCTTCTTTCTTTTTTCTCAATCTCTATCATTCCTCGCTTCATATATTGCGATAGCGTGTTCTTCCTCGCAAGTTTGACATAATCCTTCTTCATTAACATATTCTACAACTTGATCGCAAGTTTCACACTTTGGGGAAAAATCATTTTCTTCCACACTTGACATACCTAGATAAGATACTTTGCTCAATATAAATCTACCTCGACTTCCTCTTTTTTCTACTCTTTTCAATATCAGCTAATATTTTATGAACTACATAATATTCAACTTCTGTATATTCGCCCATGTTTCCACAAAAAGTAGCTTCTCTTTCGATCCATAACTCCCATAGAAAATCTTCATTTTCTTTATCTTTTTCGGTATAATCTTCGCCTTCAAGAAGATCAGATATAGAACATTCGCAATTTCCAAACGATCCATAATAATCATGCCATTTTTCTAATTCAGCTTTTATATTTTCATGATCCATTGGCAAACAATTACCAAATTCGTCTTTTATAAGTTCTTTAACTTTGAAATTACCCTTAGCATGACATTTAGAACATTCTGTTGTATAATCCTCATTATATATCCAATCATGTTTTTCTGCAAATTCGGGAAAATTTGCTATACTATAAACAGATCTAACACATAATTCTTTTTTATTCGTTTTATAATTCAATCTAATTCTTGCTCCCTTCGTTTACGAAGCCATTCCCATTCAGGTCTTTCTTCTTCGATATATATTTTCAATTTTTACTCCTTAAGTAATATGATTCGCCCATAGGTGAATCGTGATGTGAACATACTATTTCAATCTGTTTTTGTTTTTTATTTTCATATATTCGTAATGAACATTCAGTTTGAGGACATACTTTATTCAATAAAGTTTGTGAATCTGAGGGGGAATCTAATTCAATTTCCATAGTTCCACTATTATTTTCCCACCCTAAATCTTCACCTCTTATATAATATTTACCTGTTGGGTTAAACTTTGCCAATATTTCGCCAAACATTTCGTTAAAGAAATCCCATTCGTCATTTAAAAAATCAATATTTTGTGATAAATAACTCCATATATCTTCTTTATCAGGTATTTTACCCTCGTTTTCTTCCATATATTCTTTAACAAATCCATAAACCCATGTTCCTTCAACTGCTTCAACGCCATGTTTCAAGGCATTATTCATATCTTCTGCATAAGCTTCGATAAAATCAAAATCACTTGCTCTCATTATTAATTTACCCAATTATAATCCCACCTCACTTAATTTTTTATCAACTACTATTCTTGTTTCTTCGGGCAACTCGTCAAAATGATCCATAAGGATATTATATGCCTTCATAAAAGAGAGTTTTGAGGGCAATTTTTATAATTGCTCCTCTATTTTGAAGTTATACAAAGGCTTTTGATCAACTTCAATTAATTCTCTAATTGAATTTTTAGGTTGTTTTGCCATGCCTTTATACATTGATTCTTCTATTATATAGACCGCTTCTTTGATTTTATTTGGCGTGAACAATAATTTCTCGTCTAATTTAGACAAAGTAATTTTATTTGTTCTAAAATCAGCACAATCTAAAATTCTATCGGCAACTAGACTTATTTCTTTTTTACTCATTTTTTCAAAAATAATATCTTCTAGTTTTTCGATCAATGCTTTGTTGTATGTCATTACAAAGTAAAACCCATTTAGATTTATAAATCTATACCTAGATCGCATAACACCGTTATATTTTCGTGCGGGGAAATATTGTTTGAAAAATTAAAAATAGAAGAAGTAGTTAAGCCAAACAAGCTCGTTTATGCAGTTCTATGCTATCCTTGTATGCTAGTATTGCTGATTAGCGAAATCCGCCTAACACCAAGGCATACGATCACCCGTTCCTACTTTCACCCACCTGTTGCTTAACCCTAACAAACACAAACTAACACCCGCAAGTGTTTTTTTACAATTCGTTAGTTCATGGGTTTATCTTCTGAAAAGTATAAAGCTATTACCTAATATAAATCATTGGTTTTAAAATAAGAAAGATTGGAAGGTGATAACCAATTCCTTCCTTTCTTTCTTGCTACTGGATATGAGCCAATAGATAGAATACTCGCTACTGTCCAAGAGAAAACTTGAAATTTTTTTCAAGTCCTATCGGGTTGCAGATTACCAAATTTCATTCTGATCTGCTTTGATAGACGTTCTACAATAAGTTAAGCATACATACCCCATATATATCTTTGGTATTGTTAGTATCCATAGTTTGCATACTTAATATGGTATATTACGGTTATACTATGGTATATTACCGTACTTAAATACTCTATTTCCTTCGGCGAACTATATAATATATTATATATTGCCCAGCGAATCATCCCTGATGCAGGAAGTACACCTGAACTGGGGCAATATATACGCCTATATATTTTGGGTTACAGGGAGTTTTTTACCTGCCAAAACCTAAAAATAAAATATAACACGCCTATATATTATGAAAAATTGACTTTAGCAGGTGAGAAATGAAATCTAAAAAATAAAAATTTTTATTTTAAGTAATAATCTTCACTATGTTTTTTTAATTTAGACTTTGTAATATGATTACCCAAAGATTTTTCAATTCTAACTTTTTTATTATCTTTTAACTTTGTATGTCTATGATCTATCCAATTAATTTTTTCATTTCTACAACATATTTGTATATTATAATCATTTGTTATTAAATCTGCATTTTGTTTTTTTGCTATTGCAATAATAAGATTATCAGGCTTGTGAACTATTGTATTATATTTATTTAATAAATATACTCCATAATTCATTATTTCTCTAGTTTTATTAAAATAATTAAATCTTTTACCAAAGGTTTTTTCTAGTTTTGTCTTTATTGTTGTTGGTCTTAGTTTTAATTTTCTGCTTGCTTCTTCTAAAACCGTATCACATACTATTATATTTTGACGATTTTTTAATAATTGTGTTATGGCTTTAACATATTCAACATGAAATAAATCTATTACAACATTTGTGTCTAATACTACATGATTAATCATTTTTTTGCATACTCCATATTATAAGCTCAAGTTTTGAAACACGATCTTTTAATTCTTTTACTTCTGCTTCTAATTGTTCGTTATTATATTGTAATTGTTCATTAGAAATACAAGTGCAACAACAATTCAAAGTATTATTACAAGTATCACATATATAATCGGGATCTTCTGCCATGTATGTCACTTCTTTAGTTTCGGGATCAAACGATTCAGTATATTCACAATTTTCACAAGCCATTTATTTTTTCCTCATTATCATTTTTAATACTTTTTTAACTTTTAGTGTTGATTCATTTCTTCTTACAACTTTATGTATTATATCATGCACTAAACCAATCGTTTTTTTATCATAATGATTTGTTAAAGCATATAATTCTTGAGAATCTATTTTACCTTCTAAAAATGCTTTCACATTACTCAATATATGATTAAAATCTCTAAGCTCGTCATTAGTGACATTAGCCAATTCTAAAAACATATCAAGTTTTTTTTCTAAGTTATCATTCAATATTCTAAATCAACCTGCCTTTCTTTAAATTCTTTAAACCATTCTAATATATTCTCTTTAACTTGTTTGAAAGTATTAGAACTTATCATAATTTCTTTTAAATCTTCTTCGATTAAATCCCATTGAGCATGGCTTATATTTTGTGTCAATTTACATATATCCCTCTAATCTCTTTTTTTCTTCTTCATAATCTCTTGGCTCGATTTTACATTCTTCATGTTGTGTATAATCATTAAATTCTTTTATTATATCTCGGCTTATTTCTTTAAATAAATCTGATTTTTTTACGGGTTCGTGTCCATTTTCTTTTCTATATTTATTTAAATGTTGAAAAGATTCTTCAAAGTCGGGTGAATTTTGATTAATACATAGTTCATATATTGTTGAATGATCAATACCTGAATATGATTCGTCATAATCGCCTACAATAGCTACTCTATCGCCTGTCCATATTCCGTCATAATGATTTAATATATATGCTAATAATTGTGGCATTTTAGGATTAACTACGACTTCCCAAAATTTAACACCGCCTTCACATTCATGCGGATCAATATACTCTTTTTTATCCAAGTTCACAATTCTGAAATATTCGCCCAATTATATACACCACTCGTCAATTTTTACAAGTTTTTCTGTTCTTGATTTCATTTTTATTACTCTATATTTAGTAATTTCTATAGCTTTTGGGTGATTATAGATCTTTTTTAATGCTGTAAGCATAGGTAAAGGAATTATTATAATATCTACTAAATCATTTAGTTTTATTATATTATCCATTTCATTTAATACATTTTCAGATAATTCAAAGTCTAATGATATATTTTTTATATCAATACCACTTTTCCAAGTTTTTGTTTTAACGTCATAACCTTTAGCGTTTATTTTTTGGGTTTCAATAGTTTCATTAAATATAATCTTGAGTTTTTCAGCTCGTTCCTTACTGCAAGCCTTTAATATACTGCTATCTTCAAATTCAAAATCATGCGGACTTGAAAAATTAGCTACTCTTATTCCATTTGATAAAACAGTTATTGGCATTTCTTCCATTATATATTATCCCTCACAAATTGTTTTTCTTCTTGATCATATTCATGCTTTAACCTTAAAGCTGTTCCCGCTTGAATTATGAATAATTGTAGGCTTTTTAATAGTCTTATACTGTCATGTGGTGATATATTCTCAATAATAGTTTTCATAAATTCTTGAGATAATCTCATACATTCTTCGGGATCGTCAAAGTCATTAAAGTCTATTCCAAATTGTAAATTATTAGTTTGGACAAGTTTTATACCTTCAAGTGAATGATAAATTTCAGAAACGGTTTCTTTTGATTTTTCACCGATCATTTTTTCAATGTGTTCTTTTAATTTTGAATCTTTCATTTCTGAATCTATTACGTCAAAGGTCATTATAAATCTTTTCCTTCAATTTCTTGATAATATAAAAAGCTTGTTGGTAAATATTGATTATACTTTTCATTTTTGTTAACTCTAAATTGTAATAATAGATCGTTTGGGATCGTTATTCCCATATATTCCGATCCGTATCTTTCGGATCTCTTATCATACTTTGTATTAATTGCCAAAGTTGGATCTATTATTTCATTATTCTCATTTATTAAAAATGCGTGTTCGATTGGAATTAATGACATTGTATAGCCTTCGATATACTTTAGAACTTTAGATTTTATTTTGTATGTATCATATAACGACTTGAAACAATTATTATAACATTCTTTGATAACTGCATTTTTACTTAATATTTTTGATTCTTCACGATTTATCGTGTTATATATTCGGGAATTTCTTAAAAACCATTTAAAATAATCTTTCATAATACTATTATCCATTTTAATTCGTGCTTGAATATATTCTGTTAACAATTTAATACAATCCCCCTTTAACATATTCTGATTTTTTAATATATTTTGGTTTTCCCGTTGTCGTGTTTCTATTCTGCACGCCTGCTTTAATATGCCATATATTATGCTGTTTTATTCTATGTTTAAATTCAATATCAATATTAAATTCCATTCCGCATAAATCACAACATACTATCAAATTATATTTCACTTCCGCATATATCACATTCAAAGCGTGAATTTTTACTCATGGGTGTTTTATCAAAAAATTGTCTTATGTCTAAACATACTCTACAAAATGAAAATTTACTCATATATTTTCACCTCTAAAATATTGATATGCTTCGAGAATTTCTTCAAATTCTTCATTTTCTGTTTTTTCTTTATTATATACGCCTGTAACCATTATTTTTGATTCGTTATCTTCGTGAATTTCATTAAAAGTAGAATTTTTTAATTCCTTTTCAATTTCATTTTTTATATATTTTATTTTATTAGCGTGCCATCGTTTATGACAAAATTCCAAACTTAAAAATAAATTATCGATTTTATTTTGTTTGAAATATATATCAAAATTGCATTTAGTATTTTTTAAATCTAATTTTTTAATATCTGCGTTTTCTTCAATTTCTTTAAACAGTAAATTATTAATAAAATTCATTGTATATATTCCTCGATTTTACTTTGATTTTCCTTTTTTTCTAAGTCATTCATTAAATTAAAATTAATTGTCGTGTCTAAACATTTTTCACATAAGCCATTTTTAAAAACACTTTTTGATTTTTTGCAACATTTACACAATTTAAAAAATATATACGAAGTCAATTTTTATAAACCGCCTTGATTCAATTTTTCTATTGAATCTGTTAATTTTTTAACTAACATTTTTTCAACCTGTTTAAAATCACTAGTTTCAAAAAGCATACCTCTAAATAATTTTCTCATAGGCTCAACTGTTGCGTTTATGTGATTATAAAATATACAGAAAATAGGCACGCCTTGATTTTTAGCCTCAATTACTGATCGTTCCATTAAATTTCGTGGAATATCTGAACCTGCTAAAAGTAAATGCGAGCCTTTTTTCAATGTTCTTGAATAATCCCGATCAACCTGCCATTCAATTTCAGGGTATCCGTCAGTTATCATTAAAATTAATTTTTTATTGTCAGAATTTGATTTTAAAATTTCCTCGACTGCATAAGTAATATTCAAATTATGATTATCGTGTATATCCTCAGAATCTGCGTGAATATGACCGCATTTTGATTTATTATCAATTATTTCAATTACGTGTTGATAATCTCGTCTTTTAGCACTAAAAGCAATTACTTTGAAATTTACTTGATTTGATTTTTCTAGTGCGTTAAAAATTGTTGCTGATAAATCAGCTAATTGTTGCTTTAATCCTCTCATTGAATTTGAGCAATCAATTAGTAAAATTATATCAATTCCGTTAACTTCGGTTTCACTTTCAAATAAATTAAAGTCGTCAATTTTTCCAGCTTTTTTATCAACCTTGAATCTGATAAATTCGTTAACGTCTAAATCACCAGCTTCAGAAATTTCCATATCAATTTTACCTTTAATTTTTTGTAATGTGTTTTCGATTGATCTTGATAATTGATAGTTAATTGTGTAATTGTAATCAGCACGAGTTTTAAAAATTGGTTTTATTTTGTGTGCTAATTCAAATAAGTCATTTTCGACTTTAACCCAATCAGCATTACAACCACGACCGCCAGAAGATCCACCATTTGACATGATTGATTTATAATAAATTTCTTAATAAACCCTTGTTTTGATAGCGATCAGTTTATGCCTCGGACTTTAACAAAAATCAAATTTTTTTAATTTTTTGATTTTTTGAAAAATTATATAATTACCAATAAATTAGTAATTACCAATAAATTAGTAATAAAATAAATCCTAGTGCCAAATCCTGGTGTCGGTTAGGCACTAGCGTTAGTCATTAGATTTTAAAATTAGCACTAGGTTAAAAAATATATAATTTTTCTAAAATATATTAAAAAATAAAAAGGAAAAAAAGCGATTTAATTAAAAATTAAATCGACTTCTTTTTGAATTGTTTGGCGATCTTCTTTGTCGCTAAATTTCGTAATGAAATTTAGTTCTAAGGCTCTTTGAAGTGCGTTTGGTCTTTGAAGTGCTTCAAATTCTTCAATATCTTCAAGAATTGCTTTCATGCTTCTTACTGATAGTGATTCCTCGTCACTTAATCGCATTTCTTTTTGTAAATTATCCATTTTGTCGTCAAATTTACAAAGTTTGTTTTTCAATTCTTCAGAAACGTTGTAAGGCTTGAAGATTTTTAACTTCGTTTCTGTTGTCAATCGATCCATTTCGATATATCTGAAACGGTTTCTGATTGGCTTATTGAGCGGATTTGTTCCGCTGTATTGATCGTTCATTGTTATTACAACGTTGAACTTTACGCCTTTATTGATTTTTAATTTTCCTTCTGGTAAATCAATAAAACCAGTTCCGTCAGTTAAGCCCTGTAATAAAATTTGGACTTTTGGTATGAGTGCATTTCCCTCGTCTAGAATCAATTCGGATTTTCCAAATTTGTTTCCAGCTAAAACGGCTTTTGTGATCATTCCACAAACGATTTTCACCATTTGTGCTTCATTGATTGTTTTAGAACCAATTAGATCGTTTTTTCGGGCATCGGCACTACATGAGTATTTGAAAACAGGTGTTTTGGTGTCATAGGCATATAATAAAGCCAATTCCGTTTTACCTGTTCCAGCTTGACCAACTAATACAACATGATTGCCCTTATTCATTATGTCGTAAAATATGGTCTTTTCTTCTTTTTGTTGGAAATATACTTGAGCCTTTTTTGGTATATTTTCCTCAATGTTGAAATCAATAAAACAGTCTTTGATTTCTTCACTTTCAAAACCGCTGAAACGTTCAGCAATTCTTTTTTCCATTCGTGCCTTTTTTTCTCGTGCTTCTTTTAGTGCTTGAAGTCTTAAGGCTTCTTTTTTATCCTCTTCTAATTTTCGCATTTTTTCAAGATTTTCTTTTCTTGTTTTCTCAAGTTCGATAGTTTGTTTTTCTGCCAATTCTTGAGAGGCTCTTAATTCCTCTTGCTTTCGTGCGATTTCTTCAGAAGATAAATCAGATCTTTTATCAAAATTTTCAGTATCTGATTTTTCTGATTTTTGGGTATTTTCGTTTTCTAATTCGTCTAATTCTTGAGTATATCTACTAAAGTCTTTGAGTATTCCCATATCTTTTTTGATAGTGCTACTCGATTGACTTGAGCCAATATAGAATTTTTCGACCATTTCAGAAATAGAACTTTCAGCAATTATGCTTGCTGATTGATTTCTGTCATTTAGAAAACTTATGAATTTTTCACTTAATTTTTTGACGTTTTTGTGGGTGACGTCATTTTGATAAGATTTACTTATCAAAAATTTTTCAAGTGTTTCCAAAGTTGGAATTTTCATAACTAATTTGAATATATTTTATTATATATCTCTTTTGGGATCTTGGATTCACGCCTATAAAAAATATATTCGTGCCTAAGTGAGATCGGTTTTTTTGGTGTTTTTGGTCATTTTTTATATTTTTTTTTCATTTTTGGGAATTTTTACGATCTTCTAAAAATAGCTAGGTAAAACAAGTATGATCGCATTAATTCACTATTACTAAATGATTTATAATAAAATTAAGTATTTGTAAATAGTGCTAAATTTATAATTCTAGTGAGTAAAGTTAGTCACCAGATCCTGGTGTTGGCACTAGGATTTCGTGCCTAAAATTCGGGATTTTTTCAACTGTAAATAAAAAAAATAAGAAGGATTCAAACAGATTATAATTTTTTTTCTGCTTGATTAATTATCCATTCCGCCCATAAAAAACGCTGATCTAAAGTCATTCGTTTTTCAAATTCGGTTTCAATCTGTTTTAGAGATTTCATAAATTATATTTGATTTTGGTATATTCCTTTTAGAGTGTTTATAATAATTTACAAAATGCGTAATTTTGATCAATTCGGACTTTAAAATTTTTTATATATTTTCATTCGGGATTAATTCGGGAATAATTGCCAAAAATACAACACTAGAGAAAATATATTATTTGAAATATCGTATTAAGAAAATCCATTAATTAACCGCTGAAAAATATATAATTCAATTAAAGCTCGAAAATATAACGCTGTTATGAAGAAAAAATGAGCCGATCTAAGCCAAAAAAACGGGCGATCACCTACTTATATACGTTTCCTTGTAGAAAAAATATATTGTGCCTAATAGCATATAAGTACGGTAATAAATGATCGCTAAAATATATACGCATAGATAATTTATTTTACAAAAAAAATCCCGCTAACGATCACGCCCATGCCTAACTGTATATAAAGAACAGTAGAAAAAAATTTTATAAAATATACGCACGAATTACGCTCATTGTATATAAGTGTGTTAATAGGCTATATGATCGCAATATATAGCGATCTCTAGGCACGATTAGTATTTAAACAAAAGTATTTAAATGAAAATGCAAAATTCCACGAGCAAAAGGTTTATATTAGGGCTATTCAGATCGCCATACCTAGAATATACTAACAGGAAAAAAGATTTATATATATAGAAAATTTTAAAATTTCTAGTAAAATGATTTATATATGTATTTCGGGGATACCGCATAGCATGAAAATCTATAACACGCATATTTAAATACGGTTTTTTTATCGTCAATTTATGAGTAGAATTAGCGGGGAAAAGAAGAAACTGTTAGAAGGAAATGCTATATTGACAGATAGGATATTTACTCATTGTAAGAATATATATGAATATGACAAGTGCTTTCGTTGTAGGTTTATTACTTTATGGCTAATGGTGTTAAATAACAAGATATGACCGAAACTTACTCTAATGAGAAATGTGATCGGTGTGGTAATGAACGCATGAGGAAAATGACCGAGTGCCACCTTATATGTGAGAACTGCGGTTCACACCTAGATTGTAGTGACAAAGGAACTGTATGGTAATTGACTATTCTTAAGCGTTTTCCACAGTTATATGCTGTCCTTATCCCCGCCATAAGCGTACCTATTATGGTGTATATATCTTTACTAGTGCTAAATATGTAAGCCTAGTGCCTTCTTACCTTTGCTATGATTGCAAGCGTGACACCTATGATAGGAATCATTTCAAGTGTGTCTATTCCGTATAGTAGAAAGTCTATTGCTATTCCATGTCCATGCAATATGCCTTGCCCGAAAATACACTCCAAAGCCCACCATGAATGAGGTATTTGAAGGTAAAGAACAACCGCCGAAATGATAAGGCTCTTAGCCATGTGTCGTTCATACCAATCGAAAAATGACTTTAACATAACAAGTTCATATTACACATCAATATAACTCTAACGCTAATTAGCCGAAACTAACTCCCGACTAATTCACAATTATTGAAAAACCAATTAGTAAACCAAAACCATAGGTCGTCTATACAAATCATCCCTGACCGAAATGACAGGTCTTAATATGCTCTATAACCGCATCCGAATCTTTGAAGCCCTTTTTACCACACCATATACAATGCCGAATATTATATACGTTACTCAAAACTTAGCACCACAACCTATACAGGTACTATATCCAGTCGAGTGACCATCATTCTTTCCCCAAGTCCACTTCCAACCTTTACTGGCTTTGCACTTTGGACATTTTTCAATACTCAAAATTTAACATACTCCATTTCATCATAGCAAGTATATACATCAATCGTCAATACCCTTCCATAATTCCCAAGCTAATAGACCGCTGACAACCCAAAAGGTAATCCAAAACACAGTCATAGAAAGTATCATACATAATATAACGTTAACGTATATTTAATTTAAGCGTTTAGATAAACTTATATATAAAGACCACCCGAAATATAATAGATTAAGTATTAAGGTAAAAAGGTAAAGAACGTAGATACGTCATACCTCTTAATGCTTTCTGAATTTTAGCATATTCTTCTACCGGAACTCTTACATTTTTATATCTTCTATTTGCAAGTACCATACATTTATCCGAACAAAATTTACTTACCCCCTTACGATTCCCGGCTTTGATAATATTATTTCCACAAAACACACAAGTCTTTTTAGAACGCTTAGTTACATTTTCACGCCTTCTCTTATGATAACCGGATTCTTTTCTTGCTTCATTTCTACATTTGGTAGAACAATACTTTACATTAGTTCTTATTTTAAAGAATAAACTTTCCCCGCATTGAATACATTTTTCACGTTTAACTTGTTTTGTTTTCAATAAAAAAAGAAGGGAAGATTAGAGATATAAATCTATCTAATTCTTAACTGCTTGGGCAAGCACTCCATGAGCAAGCCATACAAGTATGACACCCACCTGAATTAATTATAATACCCCCGTCTTTACAGTTTGGGCATTTTGAAATTTCTTCGTTGGACATAAGTAAAGTTAGTAAGATCTAGGCTCATATAAAGTTAATTGAATATAAATCTGACTTAGTTCAAAACTATCTTAAATATGCTTTCTAAGACTTGAAGTATTCTAAGTCTTAAATCCAATACTTCAGTATCAGCACCACTATCTAACTCAACAGATGTTGAAGATGTTGGTAATGTTTGTTGTGGTTCACTTCTTGGAACATTTACAACAACTGTTCCCGAATCACCAAATTGATCTTTCCAAACATGAGTTCCGACATTTAGATCCTCAGTTATCCAAGTTGCACCGACACCGATACTAATATCAATACCGCCAAGATTTTCAAAATGAATTGTTTCGTATGGGTTCAAGTTAGTTACCCTGAAAGTTTCACCGAGAGTTATCTCAGTATATTTTTCTAATGTATGGTTAGCACCAGTATGAATTATTGGCACTATATTGGCACTAGTTGAATTTGTTGGCACTATTGGTGTTGTTGGTTGTGGTGGTGGAGTTTCAACTATTGGAACAGGCTTTGCTTCTATTGTAAGTAAAGAAACTATTTCGTCATCTAAATCTGTAAAGTAATAGACTCCGGGAATAAAACAATAGTTACCACAATCTGCATTTGGTAATTCTATTGTAATTGAATCATTTGGTTGAAGATAAACTTCATCAAACCAACCCCATGAAACAAAATTATAATTTGTATCACTCTCATTATGAATTGTAATACTTCCGCCTTCCATTACTGTTGCTTCAAATGGGTGATCCCAAATTTCAATATGTGAAGGTGTTTCTGCGTATGCAATACTTGTTAGTGGTATTGCGATCAATGCAAAGAGTATTAGTTGTGTTTTCAATAATTGTTAAACACTAAGTAGTAATATAAATGTATCGAAAAAAGGGTTAATGGAATTAAAGATCAAAACATTCTTGTATTCCACAGTTGGGGCATTGTTTACATACTTCGTGTATTGCATCACATTGGATACAATGATCTGTCCGTAAAGACATAACTTTTATATACCTCTATTATATATAAAGTTTTGTAAATGTCCACTCGTGGTGTATCTCAACCACGAGGGTATGTGATGAATCGTTTATATCTTCCGACTCCACACATGAACGAACTTTAGCCTGACTCCCCTAAGGTTCACTAATTAGTAAAAATTATAGTATATTAATTATCTTCTTTGTCGTCATCAACGTCATCACTAAGATCAACATTATCCCAATCCTTTTCTGCTTGATACATTACTTCTAGTTTTTTCTTTAGATTTATATCATCTTCTGACATTTCCTTATCCCCAAAATAAGCGGACATTATGCTAAGCATACGGGAAAGTTCTTTTGCACCTATCTCTACATAAGACATAATTGTTTTTTAACTAGATATTATATAAATTAAATTAATCTTTTTTATCGTCAATACCTTTATCGTTCTTGCCTAACAGGCTTTTTACTGAACGTTTTTTCTTTGGTTTTTTTGGTTTCAATTCCTCTTTTGTTACTTCCTCTAATTCATCAACACTTTTTTCCTCTTTAAATTGTTGTTCCCAAGTGCCATTAAATTCTGCCATAACTTGATTCATTTTACCTTCTGAAAGTAATTTAATTGCTCTATTATCGAGGGTAATTCCGGGAGCAAGTCTAAGGAGTCTTGCTAAGCCATCTGCCATATTAAGATCTGCCATTAAAAATTGATATATATACTACTATTTAATCTTTTTCGTTCCTACACAATTCCACCCTAGACCGCACTTTTCACATAATACCACAACGTCTATAAAATAAACTTCGGGATATTCAGGTTCTTTTCTTTCCTGAGATTCTTCCTGATTACAAGAAGCCCCACATGACGGACAATATTTCATATATTTTTTATATATGTCCAAAATATAAATCTTTATATGTGCAACTTTTTTAATTTGTTATGAACAAAATTTTAGTAATAACTGCAATAACAGTTTTTGCTTTATTATTAACTATTCCACTTAACACATTTGCCCAATATCCTGATCCTGATAATGTATATGATAAATATGAATATCTTGGTGTAAGACATGATACTAATCCACACGTTTGTTTGTTTGAACCTAACCCAACTCATGTTGATTGGAAGTATTGGAAAGATGTAGAATTTGAATCATGGCGTGCAATACTTGATTGGCAAGTAGAGATGACAGAATTTTTACCTGAAGGTGATTGGAGTATGTATATACATTCAACAGTTCCTTACCATGAACATTGGAATAAAACACCTGATGAGTATAGACATTGTAATATATTTTTAACCTATGAAGCATTTAATGAAGATCCTGATAACAAGGCTTTAGGATATACAGGTATTGATTTTGCTAAAAGTTCCCACAAATTTACATTCATAGTTGTATATCTACACGCAACAAACAATACTGCACTAACATTGAATTTTGGGGATGGTTATAAAGATCCAGAAACAGGTCTTACTAAATTTGAAATTAATCTTGATAGAGAACAATTACCATTACAAACTATTTACAATATTGTATTACATGAACTTGGTCATGGTCTAGGTTTAGGACATTATGAAAGTGCATACCCATTAGGATATGATCGTTCTACAATGACACCAAGTCTAAAACCATTTAATAGTAATGAAGTTTTTGAAATAAAAATTACAGATAAATTTATGCTTGGATACCTTTATGGAACTGATGGTTATAAAAAACCGCAACCAATTTTCATAGATGATTATTGTTTATTTGAACATGGATTAAAAGTCATAGGTTGTTATTAAGATTTATATAATAGAACGTTTTTAAAATAATATGCCTGATAAAAAAGATCCACATGAAAAACAATGGCGGGATTTATTGGAGTTATATAATAGTAAACATGAAATGACTAAAGAGGATTTTTATAAACGTAGAGCCGAAGCTTGCCAAAGACTATTAGACAGGTATTGCTAACTTTAAATAACAGAAACCTTTATTAACTATATGATCTCGAATGACGAATTTTATCGTGCTATGGAGCAAAAATTTGCCAACGTATTTAAGAGAATGGACACCTTACATAAGGAAACACAAGAAGATATAAATTCTATTAAGGAAGAAGTTTATGAACTTAAACGCCAAACTGATGCTCATATAGCAGTTAGTGAAGCATTAAAAGAATTAAAACAAACTAAAACAATGTCTAAAAGAATGAGAATAACTATTATTTGTGCTATTATTCCTGCTATAATTGCTTTATTTACACTTGGAGTTCGTCTATAAGAATCCAATCATTGAATACCCAAAACATTTGTTCAATAAACCATTCTTCCTGTTCTGTATTACTAATATCATTTAATCCCATCATAGCAAAACATTGATGAATTGTTTCTTCTATTGAAGTATATATAAGATCCTGTTCACTAATATGTTTATGTAGTGTAATCCAAGTTTGTTTAGATTCCTCATAACATACTCCTTTTTCTTCACAATCTTCCCGATTAATTATACGCATATTTTGAGGTCGCCATTTTCTTGACATGAGAAATATAATTATGACAAGAATTTAAGTTTACTGTATTACGACTATGATCATGATCATACTACCTTTATATACTACTATGAGCATATAATCATACTATATATGATCATATACTTATATCAGGCATTTTTTCACTTATAAAGCTTATGATCATGATCATGATCATAGGTAGTTTTATATGGAAGGATCTTTATTATTCTACATGGTTGTAATCAATCCAGCAATAAAACAACAGCTTAAAGATTTAAGAAAAGTTCCATATAACTCTATAAAGAAAGAATCAGCAGTTATAGTTGAATTACCAATAGGACAATTAAAAAATCACGATTTGGCTAGGGCATTATATATAACTAATAATGCTTTTATTAAACTTACTCAAAAACAAATGGCAGTATTTGATATTATCAAACAATGTCAAAAAGATATAGAAGAAGTTACAAATGATGATGAATTAACTAAGGAAGAATTAATTGAAAAAGTTAGAGAAATTATTCTTGATCGACCTGACGTTTCACATCCTTTAAAACCTTCTTCCGATGAGGATAAGGAATCTTAACACCTTTTTTAGCAATATAATAAGTTCCTTTTGGATTAGGTTTTCCCCAAAATGCACCAATAGCATAGTTATAATCACAATCAAATTGATCAATAACAATATCATCTTTTATGGTATATACCGTAGCAGTTGCCATACAGTTATATAGAACAAGCTGTATTAAAAGTTATGGATATTAAAAAATTAAAAGGAATTGGTGATGGAACAGCAAAGAAATTTGAGAAAAATGGAATTACAACAGTAGAGCAGTTATTCGTTATACCACCACCTAAAGTAGCAGAAATGCTAGGAATTGATAACGATTCCGCTATGGAATTATTTAAAAAAGCAAGATCAGTTTATGATGATTCACCCGTATTTCAATCAGGTTTAGAAGCAAAATCTGAAGATCAAGACTTAGAAAAAATTTCAACAGGAACTAAGTCACTTGATAAATTGTTTACAGGGGGGATTGAGTGTGGTGCTACAACTGAAATATATGGGGAGTTCGGTTGTGGTAAAACACAATTTTGTCATACAATGGCAGTAAGAGTTCAACTTCCAAAAGACAAAGGGGGGCTAGAAGGTAAATGTGTTTGGATAGATTCAGAAGGAACATTTGAGCCATCACGAATTAAAACAATAGCAGAATCAGTTGATATTGATGAAGAAACTGCTCTTAATAATATTATAAGAGCCAAAGCATATAATTCAGCAGATCAATATTTAATTCTTCAAGAATTAGAAAAATTATTAGTAGAAGATGAAAAAATTAAATTAATTATTATAGATAGTGCAACGGGATTATTTAGACAGGATTATAGCGGTAGAGGTATGTTATCTGAACGACAAAAATATTTAGATGAATTTTTAACTATGGCTTCTAATATGGCAAATTTTCATAATATTGCAATTATATGGACTAATCAAGTAATGATTAATCCCGGAGTTTTCTATGGTGATCCTGTAACTGCTATTGGTGGAACAGTTTTAGCACATAAATCTACTTATAGAGTATATTTCAAAAAATCAGGTGCATATAGAATGGGTAAAATGGTAGATAGTCCGAAACACGCACAAGTAGAGGTTATGTTTGGTCTTAGTGAAGAAGGAGTAGTAGATCAAGAAGTAGCAGAAGAAATAGAAAAAAGACGAAAAGCGGAAAAGGCTAAAAAGAAGCGGGAAGAAAAGAAAGAAGAATCTGAGTAGGTTTATATTAGCGATCTGATCGATAAAATCATTGACAACTTGTGAATTATGTAATGGAAAACTAATAAAAATGACTTTTAAACACAAAGGCGAGCCATTATTCGTGTGTGAAAACTGTGAAGAAGAATATATTTAAAACTTTATATACAAAGAACACTTTGGTCATATATGGGATTCTTTAGCAAGATTAGGGATAATTTAGACGTAAGGAACTTCAAAGTGGTAGAAAAAGGGGATTATGAGCGAGTAACCCAAGACCATTATTCCATGCGTAAAGCAATAAATGATGAGTATCTTCATTCAAATAGTAGGGCAAGTACACCATATCCTTTCATGGATACACCTGATGGAAGTAAAATTCCAATGTGGCGTGTTGCACCAAACAGAATGTATGAATTAGCAGATTATGTAGGTGATTTAAGAGCAGTTATTGAAACTATTCAACGAGAAATGTTCAGAAATGGACTTCAAGTTATTCCAAGATACCACCATAAATGTTTAGTTTGCCTAAAAGAATATGAGCAAAAACCACTAAAAGAATACGTTTCTTTACAAGATGCACAAAATAAAGCAAAAGAAAAACTTCAATGTACTGAATGTGGAAATGAAAATCCTAGAAAATGGGCAAAACCTGATCCAAAAAATAGACAGATTTTACAAGCACTTTTAGATAGAAGGGTAAATAATAACCACCAAACACTCAAAATTGTTGCAAGACAAGCTGAAAGAGATTTAGATATTATTGACGGTTGTTATGTTTTAGTAACAAGAAAATGGGCTATAAAAAAATTAGACACTCCTGATGAAACAACAGGTGCTACAAAAGAAGCAGTAATGAACATAAATGATAGTAAATTAGATGAAATTATAAGAGTTCATCCAATTCAATGTAGTATAATTGCTAGTGATGAAGCAGTTCTTGGCTTAGGTGCAGATGGTAAACCACGATATATATGCCCACAATATGAACATAGAGATACTGTTTTAGAAACACCTGTATGTCCAAAATGTGGTTGTAAGGCATTTAACGCATTTATGGAAACTAATAGTGTTCCTTATGGAGTTCCATTAAGTAGTCCAAAGAAGATGTATTATAGTCAAAAAGAAGTAATTTGGATTCCGGGAAAATATTATCCTGATGTTTTATATGGAAATTCCCCAATTCAATCAGTATGGAAAAAAGTATTGTCATTAATGTTCCAAGATGAATATATGTGGAAATACTTTGATAAGGAAAGACCACCAAAAAGTTTGTTAGTTATGGGTAGTAGAAACCAAGAATCAGTTGCAGCTTTCATGGAAAAACAACGTCAAGGTGCAAGACAAGATCCATATATGCCTAGACCGATCTTACTAAATACTGAAAATGTAGGTCAAGCACTTCAATTTGTTGATCTTACACCAAACTTTAAGGAACTCGAATTAACTGAAATGAGAAAAGAATTAAGACAGATTATATCAACTGTATATGGTGTTCAACCATTATTTTATGGTGAGCAGGCTAAAGCAGGATTAGGAAATGAAGCACTTCAAGTAACTCTTACAAACAGAACTATTAAGTGGTTTCAAAGATTTTTGAACGAGCAGTTCTTTGATGAGATTAGCAATATAATGGAAATATATGATTGGAAAATTGAATTAGTAACAAGTGAAGAAATTGATGAACTTAGAGAAGAACAGGTTAGAGGACAAAAGATTGATAACACCGTAAAATTATATGGTATGGGATTTGATGTTGCATTTGATGGCGAGAATAACATACTAGTATCACAATATCCAAACCCTGAAAAACAGGAAATGATGATGGGCGGTGGAATGGGTACAGGCGAAAATATTGGCGGTGGAAAAAATGATAAAACAAAATCAAGTTCACCTAAAAAAGAAGGTGAAGCACAAAAATTTGATGGCGAACCAAAACTTGCAAGACCAAGTGATAAAGTAGGTTTAGGTGATGGAAGTCCTTCTAGTGGAACAGGAACTACATTAAGTAACAAAGCAGATATAATTAAAATTGTTAAAAAAGGTATGAGTCAAACAGAATGGGAAAAATTTTTAAAAGAACAGGTTGATAATGGAATCTGATACTGAATTAATTCAAAATATAAGAGATTATATGCAAAAAAAGCCATGGCAAAGTGCTTGGGATATTGTTCAATATTTTGAATCTCAAGGTGTTCCACCGCAGAAAGTTTTATATGTCCTTAAAGAGATAGTTGAATAATGGGTAAAAGATTTGGTTGGACAGATGATGATGGCTTAGATTCTAAAGATAGAATTAGAGCAAATGATCTAAAAGAAAAGGCAAAAAAAGAAAATCAACATACAAAAAATTTAAGACAACGTGTTCAAGAAGATGAACAAACAAAAATCAATCATTATAGTGAAGGTTATTGTTACGGTTGTAGCACTTATGATAAAGTAATTAGTACATTAGTCTATATGTGTGGTGAATGTATGGAAAAAAGAGGAACAGAAGGGTTAATGTGTTTAATCACTAAAAAAACAAGTTGGGAATTATGTGATATACACGCAGATTGGGTTTTTAATGATTCATGGCAGATAAATTGTTCTTTATGTGATAAATGTATGAAAAGATTATCTTTAGTTCATAAGGCATATAGAAAAGCAGGTGGAAGAAATAATGCACCCGATGAAAAAATTAGAAGAAAGTTTTATGCAAGAAATCCCGGTGAATATTTAGGAAATGGAATAACTAGAGATCAAACTAGGGATCAACGTTTTGCGAATGGATAGCATTTAGTTTTTCAACCTGTGATGGCTCATCTTCTATATCTTCCCAATGAAATTTAACCATTTCAGTATTATAATCAACTATCATGTGAACTGAATTTGTGCTAAAATCATAATACCACTCACCCATTAAAGTCATTTTTTTATGTGGTAGTTCTGATCCATAATATATACATTTTTTTGCAAACAATGGTTTTGACCAAGGTAAAATTGATTTTCTTACTTCAACTCGTTTTTCTTCCTTATTATAAAATATATCTTTTCGTGATACATGAAATGGTTCTTTTTTAAATCTTGTTTTATTTGTAGTTCCAACTCCCGGATGTATATGCACATATCTCTTATTCAAATTTAAATTATCTTGAGCCATTTGCATTTGTGTATAAAACCAAAATGCGTGATTTTCAGGTATATCTATTGAAGTAATTTCCTGTCTATCATTTCTACTCCCTGAAAAAGGGTGTTTTTTGTGATATGTATATACGTTATCATAAACGTAAAAATCCATGAATAAATATCATTAAACCTTTATATAACCCTTTCTTTTTTACTATTATATGGAAAAGCAGGATTTAGCTCTACTAATAGTAGCACTATCCTTAATCTCAGCAGTAATATTTGTTGGGTGGGGAGCTATAAAAGGACTCATATTAGATCCTGAAGTTCAAATGACAGCTGAACAATATGGAACAATTTTCACCTTCGTATTCGGTATTATGATCGGATCAGGTCTAACATATTTGGGAATTAGAGCAGGACAAAATCAACAATCACCAATAGGTCAAGCCTAAAACGGTATAAAATTCTTCAACATTATTTTTATATACTATTACAGGTTGTTTGATACATGGTAGAATATGTAGAATTTCCCGATTTCATAACAAAGGGTATTGAAGTCGATACAGTAGATGAACGCAGGATCTTTAAAGGTCATATAACTGCTGAAATCATTGATAGACAACATGAGTTTATTTTTGTTAAAGAAGTTATGAAAATTATGGAAACCTTCATGTCGGTAAATCCCGTTATATCAGATTATCATAGTAATAGAATGGTAGGAAAAGTCATTTCTTATGAAAAATCAGAATATCAAGGAGTTCCAACTGTATTAATTACAGGTGAAGTTTACAAAAAAGATGGAGTTACATTATATGATAAAGTTTGGGATAAGGTTGTTAAAGGTGAATATGCAGGATTAAGCATGGGTGGTGCAAGTAAAGAACGTGAACCAATAGCCAAAGATGGTAAAATGGCATTAGAATTAAGAAAATTAGAGTTATATGAGATAGCATTATGTGATACACCAGCTAACCCATTCGCAATTATTGAGGAAGTAAATAAGTTTGCAAAGGCAGTTGGACTAGAAAAAATGGTAAAAGAACACCAAGAAAGACAACAAATTAGGTGTAATAGCATACATTGTAAGTTTGAAAAGGCAGATAGTGTATATACAAACAGCGGTTCAGATTCCCCAAGTAATCCTAATGGAACAGATATAGATGTAGATGATGATTTAGACCATGATTATAAGGGTGATGAAGATAAATGTAGTATTTGTGGCGTAGTTAAGGCTAAACATGGATTAAAACAGTTTGATAAACCAGTAGAAAAACTAGATTCTAAGACTTTAGTTCAACGATCTGCGGAAACAAGAGCCGATAATGTAGGTGAATCAACAGGAAGTCCAAAACAAGTTAATGATTTAATGAATACCATTCCAAAAGTACCTACAAACAATAATGTAAAACAAATTCCACTTCAACGTGTTAAAAAAGACCATGTTGAAGGTTTTCCTGAGCATATAGAAGAAGAAGCTAGAAAGAAAAACAAAGAAATGGAAAAAGATCAACCAATAGGTGATATAGATGCTAAAGGCAATTTCCCTTTAAAACCACGACAAAAACCAAACACAATGACAGATTCAAACAGTAATGTAAACAAAATGATTGAACATTTTGGGGTAAACAATGTTAAAAAAGCTATTGAAGAATATGAAACAATACAATATCTAAAAGCATTGGCAAGAAAATACAGTATATAATTCTTTTTAGTTTTAAAAATTATATTTATATACTAGAAAAATTTTTGATATATAATAACATGACACAAGAAGAAACTACAAAAACAGAAGAAATTTCTGAAATTCAAAAATCAGATGATTCTTCCGTAACATCTATTCTTGCACAATTAGTTAAAGCACAAGAATCAAGAATTGATTCCTTCGAGAAAAGATTCGATGGTCTTGAAACTTTAATTAAAGAGCAAAACAAGAATCCAGTTGATAAAGGTGTTGAGGATGATACTCAAAAACCAGCAGTTGAAGCATCTAATGATGTCGGTGATCCTGACAAATTAGGCGAAACTTATGCACCTTCACCAAAAGCTCAAGCTTCTATTGTTCAACCACAACCACAAGAAGTGGGCGACTCAAAAAGCGATGCTTCTAGTTTAACTATGGGCAAAGCTGATGAGAGCGAGGACAAAAAAGAAGATGAGAAAAAAGAAGAAGTTGCAAAAACTGAAGATTCTGAAGATAAAGATGATAAAAAGGAAGAAGTCAAAAAATCTGATGAAAAAGTAGATTCTGAATACGAAATTGTAAAGACTGTAAGACCAGCTTTAAGAGCTAGAGATGACGAATCAACCATACCAACAGGCTATCAAATCTTGAAAGCCATTTCAGGCGGTTGGAACGGACAAACATCTAGTGCAGAAGAAGCACTCGTTATAGCATACAACAAACTAGAAAACGGTGAGTTTGGTAACGGACTACCGGGGGGAGCATATTAAATTGTCAACCTATCTAGGACTACGTTCAATCGATGAACTAGTAAACTATACCTATAACAGAACTCCTGATGAAATTTTAAAAGCAGGTTTCAGTACAACTGATCCGGGTGCAGGGGGCAACTATAACCCACTATTCGGAGCTATGGCATGGGCAAACTTCAACATGGAAGCAAACATATTCGCAGCTTTGCCAAAATATGTTTGGGATTTCTCAGGTTGGCGTATCTTTTCAGCAAAGGCAGCTAATTTGCCAACTGTAAATGATAAAGTTCATGGATATGGTGGTACTGTTGAAGGTGGTCAAATCTCAACAGCTGTTAAACCAACTGTTAAAGAAGTCACCGTCAAACCAAAGACTCTACAATATGTATTCGAAGCTTCTGAGCTATTAGAACAGCTCGTAGATAATTCTAGGGATGATAACTACGGATCTCTTGCACAACAAAGAGTTTACGCTAGTGATCAATTTAAGGAAAGAGTCAACAAAATGCTTACTGACATTCCAGTCAATGTAGTACAAGATGACAAAAACCAAAGATTAAACCTAGAGTCATTAGATCGTATCGTTGCATCTAAAGCAGAATGGACATTTGAAGCACACAACGTTGTTGCTGATAACTATGATCCATGGACAAGTGCAAACGGTAACGGAATTGACAGATCTACTACAACATACGATTCAACTGTAAAATCACCTTCAGGTACAATCGGTACAAAAGACGTACTAACTGATGCAGTTATTAGAGATGTACTTGCAGATGTGAGAATTGCAGCTGGTAAAGAGCCAACTCTTATGATTGGTGGACAGGATACATATTCCGAAGTTCAATCAATTTATATGAACGCTTATCGTATTCAAAACACAGCTGATCTCAGAACAGAATTTAGCGTAGGCGTAAACGGTGTTGATACCTTTACTGGTACAGGTGCAGGATTACATATATCCACAATATATGGACTTCCATTCATTCCTTCAAAGGATACACCACAATCAGCAGAAGGTGAAGTAGATGACTTGCTCATCTTAAACACTAGTGCAGATAAGAACGCTCCAAATAAACCATTATGTGGTATTCAAGTATTGAAACCAATCGTTTATTATGAAGCAGGCAAAAGACAACAAGGCTATCCATTCATTAACGAAGCTTTCACAGATAGAGCTTTGTATAATATGTTAGCAGAAACAACTTGTCGAAACTTTAAAGCACAAGCCAAAATTAGAGATATCGCTTCAGGAATTTAGAAAAACTTAAACTTTCCCTTTTCTTTTTTTTATTTTTACTTCTAAAAATTTCATCTATATAAAAGAATTATAAATCTATATATAATAATCTTTATATACTAAATCATTAAAATTTTAACATGGCAGTAACCATTACTACAAACGCAAAATATCAGCACTTAAACGCTGACAGATCCCACGTAATCAAGCCGGGTGGGGTTGGTGTAGAAAAAGAAATGGTATGTGATATTGCAGTAACCGGAAATGCAGATTTTGTAAACGGTCAACTCACTTGTGACTTTACACAAGTAGGATTTAGACAGGTATATTTCTGTATTATCGAGCAACAAAACGACTTCCAAAACCATGTTTATCAGTTCGTAGAAGCAGCTGGCTCAGATGCAGCTACCGCAAAAATCCATGGTAGAGTAAGATCAAGCAACGCAAACATAGCAAATAACCATACTTGTACTCTCACCGTAGCAATTCGTGGCGTATAAGGGAAAAACCTTATATAACACTTCCTTTTTTATATTATTAATGGCTAAAAACGCTCACAAATTAGTAACCGCAGCTGGTCAAATTGTCAATAGAACAGGCAAATTAAGAAGTATTTCAATCGCTGTATCAGGCGATAGAGTTTGGGAAATTAGACAAACTGATGCAAGTGGGGCAATTTTATATAAATTAAGTACCGCACTTAACGCTGTATCACATCAAGATTTAGACTTGGGATTCAAAGGTGCTTTACACGCAACCGTAGCAAGTGGCTCATCAGGTGCTTTAAACGTTATTTACGAATAATCTAATTTAAATATTATAAGACTATTTTGTTAATATGGCTAGAACTGAACCTGTTTATTGTACTGTTACTGACGTAGCAGATTGGCTTAGAATATCAGTAAATGCCAACTCCGATCCTAGTACAACAATGGTTAAAAATTATATAATGGACAATGAGGATAGAATTGACCGATTAACAGGTCATACATGGATGGATGACAAACAGGTTAGAGAAGAATTTAATGTAAATAAATTATATGATTGGGGTAGAGGTATGCCATTATTCCCAAAGAAAAGGAATCTTAAAACATTTGACCGTACTAAAGGCGATAAGTTTGAACTTTGGGATGGGGAAAATTGGGTTGATAATACACCAACAGGTGATGATGACAGTATAATATATTTCCAAGAAATTAAAGGTGTAATTTATTTAAGAGGTTATTTGTTTACAATACTTAGAACAAATAGATTTAGAATTACTTATCGTTATGGTGGGGAACAAGAAGAACGTATTGCAGAAGATGAAAGTGTTCCAAGAGATATTCAAAAATGTTGCAAACTTATGACCTGTCTTGATATTTTAGCAAGTGACTTTACAATGTCACAAATTGCTTATGGTGGCGAAGGAAACATAAACAAAGAAAAAGTCATGGATAGATGGCAAAAAGAAATAGACAATATCTTATGGACTAGAAGTGAAATAACTCCGGTGTGGTAGTTTGGTACAACAAACACAACAACAGGGTAATACCGATTATATATTAGATGAAAATACTGTTGAAATAGGCAAAATGAAAGTAGATATGAGTAAAAAAATAATTCATAATTTAAAGAAAACAATAGGCGATGAAGATATAAATTTCACAGGAAAACTAACAGATAGCATACATAGGGTAAAAATGGATGGTGTTCACATGGTTTTAATTGATTCACCTTATGCTCATATTGTAAATTGGGGATTAGCACCGGGAACTTATGTAAATTTTGATGCTCTTAGAATATGGGTAGAAGGAAAATTAGGTGTACCTTCATCTGAATCTCAAAATGTAACAGGGCTTATAATGAGAAAAATATATACTCAAGGTATAAAACCAAAGTTTTTTGTTAAAAAAGCATTAAAAAAACTTATCGGAAAACATGGAGTAGTTAGTTTAACAAGAGTGAGTGTGAAGAAACGCAGTAAGTGGGGTAGAAGATTAAATAAGGCTAATAAGAGTGTAAATAAGGCTCTTACAAAAATTAATAAAAATATTAAAAAAGCCAATAAAATAGCTAGTAAATCTATAAATACGGCAACTAAGTTCTATAAAGCATTGAGGAAATATAAATGACAGATGGAATAGCAGGTTTAGATTTTGCAAATGATATAATAGATCACCTAAAAAGTAATTGGGTTAATGGCACAGGCGGTAAAATGCCCGTTTTTACTACTCAATGGAAAAAGAAAGCAGTAGGTGTAGGTCAAAGAGCCTATGATGAGATCATAGTTAGTCTTGACACAGAAAACCCACAAATTTACAGTATAATAGCGGGAACAGGCTCAGATGGTAAATGGAATTATGATTGGCTACATGATATATCCATAACTTTAGACATATATACTAGCGTAAGTGAAACTAGAGTTTTACAACTTGTAGATGAATGTACTAGAATATTGAAAAATAATGTAGTTTCAACTATTAATAAGAGGGAATATATACAGATTTTACCCACAAATGTAGTGTCATTAAATGAAGAATTTAGGAACATATATCGCTATAATATAGACGTAGATGCCATAAGACTTAACCCATAATTCTAGTAATACTTAAATAGAAAGAAAGATAATTTTTGTTATGTCCGCAACAGGTACTTTTGTCAAATCTGCTTCTAGCGTATATGCAGAATATGGCTATGAAACCAATTTTGGCGGGGGAGTTACAAATCCACCAATTCAATTCGGTAAAGAAGTTAAAGTAAGTGCCTTAGAGTTTAAAAACAATCAAATGCCACTTGGACAATTATATAGTCCTGAAATTGAATCTTATGCTTATGGTAGAAATGAAGGTAAGGCTTCATTAGAATATGTATTATCTAATCCATGGTTTTTACAATCTATTTTTGGAGTAGCTTCTTCATCAGGTAGTTCACCATTATATACACACAGATGGCGATCAAATCCTACTGATAACTCAACAATTAGAGATTTAAAATCTATGGCATTAAGGTTTGGATTTAAATCTACTGATGATTTTGTAAGAAAACCAGTAGGTTGTATTTGTAGTACCATGTCATTAAGAATGGCATTAAATGATACTATTAAAGTTACACAAGAAATTATTTGGGGTGCAGAAACTAAATCAGAAACATTTGCAACTCCAACAGGTGCAGATATAGCTAATGCAATACCATATACATTTGTTCATGGTGTTATTACAAGCCCAATAACAGGTGCAACTTTAGCCACAGTTCAAACATTTGACTTAAACCTTAACACAAATGCAGAATTATTATTTGAAATGGGTGAAGCAAATGCTAAAGATGCTTGGCGTAAAATTTTAGAAATGACAGGTAAAATAGGATTAACAGTAAAAGATTCAACATTTTTAGCTGAAGTTTATGGTAGAGAAGAAACACCAAATAATTTAGTTCTAACAATTTCAAACGGATTATCAGGAAATAGTGAAAGAAGTATTACATTTACTTTTTCAGGTTGTAGTTTCCATACTCATAATACAACAGGTATTGCTCCGGGTGAATTAGTTTTACAAAATGTAGATTTCCAATGTAGAAGGGCAGATATATCAGCAAAGAACGCTAGTGCCACAGTACCATAACCAAACACTTATATATACATTATTTATTGTATAATCAATGTCAACAGAATTAAATACACATGAATTTCAAGCTAAAATAAATGGTCAAGATTCAACTATTAAAATTAAAACAGATTTAACTTGGGGTGAAACTCAGGAATTATTATCTCAATCAGTAAGAGTATTAGATAACGGTCAAAAAGATTTCATATTCAATAATTTTTGTGATATATTATTACAAAAAACCATTGTTGATGGACTACCATTTCCAGCTACTAACGTTGTGAAAATGAGGGAATTACCTATGAGTGAAGTTAGTGTGATCTTGGGGGAGATCTTGAAAGTTATCCCTTTAGAGAGTTATTTCAGCAATCTAGGGATGAACAACTTAGAGATTCCCAAAGCATAGAAAATCAAGTTTACGGCTATTGTGCCTTAGCGTTTGGGTGGGATAAAAATCAGGTAGATGGGCTTCCTGCCAAATATGTGCTTGACACTATGTTTATATCTATGAAGATGATAAAAGACATATTCAATGGAGTTAAAATATGAGCAGTAATAACACATACACACTAAAAATAGCAATCGATGATAGTAAAATAAGGGATTTAGAGAAACGACTAACCGCCATTATGAGTGGATCTGCTTTAGGTGGGGCTAATCCTGTACCTGCTCAAGGTGGAAATCAAAAAGGTGTAATGGATAATATAATGAAATTAGGGGCAATAGCTACTGGAATAGCAGGAATTGTTATGTTAGTTCAAAAATTAGTTTCAATGACAGTTGATGCTTCACCTATGTTACAACAAATGTTAAAATTATTTAATTATAGTGTCATGCTTATATTAAGACCAATAGGTGATTTCTTTGGATTTTTCCTTAGACCATTAGTTGTTTATTTCTTAAGAACTATCGCTTTACCATTTTATAGACAATGGCGACCAATTATGATAGGTTTAGCAAGTTGGTTAGGACAACAAGCTTTAGAAAATCTTGATAGTAATAGAAAAGGCGGTGAAGCAATTTTAGCAGGGGATTGGGATACAGTTGTTGAAGAAGCGGAAAAAGGTACAGAAAAACTACAAAATGATTTAGCATGGTTATATACAACATTAGAAACAGCTATTAGATCAGTTGATTGGAGTCCACTAACTGATCTTTTCAGTAATGCTTTTAACGGTGTTAATAATTGGCTTACATCTATTACATCTAGTGTTACTAATTTAATACCAACTACTGATGAATTAATTGCTAATTGGCAAAATAATATAGCAATATGGTTAGAAGCATTTAATCCAGCTTATGTTCTTGTAAGTGAAATGGTTACATGGTTGTCAAATCTTGAATTACCAACATGGACAGATGTTACAGAAACATTTAAAACAATAGAAACTGCCGTAGGTGATCTTGCAACCGCAATTTATGATGCTATATGGGCTATTATTGATAAAATAACTTTTGGATTAATTAATAATCAAGAAGAAAATAATAATAGTAATACTGAAAATAATTTCTTTGTTGATGTTCAAACAGGAGCTCAAGAAACTGCTGATGGAATTTATGAATACTTTAGTGATCGTATAAAAGGATGGGGTGAGTAAAATTGGCTAAAATTAGTTTAATAAAATATAGGATGCAATCACAATCAACTCAACCAAAAACTACAAAATTATTTGAATATGAATTAGGTAATTTTAAGAGATTAAGTTATGATATTAATTCACCTGTATCACCAGCTCCTTTACCTGAAGAAGATTCAGATGAAAATATTCTTTTAAAAATTGAAGGTAATAGTTCACAATTAACATTAGCTTGGAAAATAAAAGATGAAACAACTAACAGATTAATTTATAATGATTCACAAAGCGGTGATGGTGATTATTATTTTACAGGGAACACAAAAACTGTTCAAGAACAAGTTCATTTTATAAGAAAATTTTTGAGGGCAGCTAGCATTGATGATGCTTACACATTAAGACTTGAATATGATTCTAGTGATGAAAGCAAAAATTTAGAATTTAATGGAACATTTACACAATTTCATTTTGATACAGCTGAAGTTGAAACACTTACACTTAATGCAACTTGTAAATTTTTAGAAGGAAATGTTCAAGCATTATATGAAATTGATGCACCTTCACCACCTAGAAACCTTGTTATTACATCAGCACAAGCTTCACCAGCTCAAATAACTTATAATTGGGATACACCTTTGGAAAGTGGAACTAGTTCTATAACTGGATATTATTTATTTTATCAACCAACAGCTGCGGGTGGAAATCCATTAAGTTTCTTCCATAATTCTACTTCAACAAGTAAAACAATATTAAATGGAACAGATGGAGTTACTTTATCTTCCAATACATCTTATAAAGTATGGATAGTTGCAATATCAAAAGTTGGAAATGGACAACCTTCAGTAATTAAAAACATAGTAACAGCGGGTTCTTAAACTTGACACATTTAGCTAAATGTATAGTAAAAGAAGTTGATGGTAGTAGTGTGGGGGGTTCAAATGTGACTCATTATTATTATCCAAGAACCTCTATTGTTAAATATGAAGGAAATAAAAAACCTGATACTTTAAGTTTAACTTTTGGATTTCCAAACAAAGTTAGGGAAGGTTATGAAGTATCATATATACAAGATATAATTGATACAACATATTTATCAGGCGTATATCCTATGCAATTAAGTTGTCTTGATGAATCAGGATATGATCAAGATCCAACAGATCCCGCAGAATCAAGGTTTGTTAAAGTTACAAGCGGTAGATACAAAGGACATTATGCACTTGATTTTACTGCTGATGGTCAAGGTGTATCTATACCATCAAATAAAATTACAAATATTGATCTTTCAAAACAATTTGACATTAATATATGGTTTACTCCAGCTACTACACAATTACAAGATGGTAGTGATGAACCTATACTTTGGTCATTTAGATCATCCGATGCAGGTATGGATATAGGCATATCGGGAACAAATGGAAATAATAATTCATGGCGGGGGTTTGTTAGATATGAAACAACAGCTAGTAGTCTTATAAGTACAATGACAGGAAGTAGTGAAAAAGCCATGACGGGAGCTCCCGTATATATAAGAGTAAAGCGTGGTTCAGATAATGTAATAAGATTATATGTTAACGGTGTTGAAGATGCAACTGCTTCAGAATCTAATAGTTTACAACCAACTAGCACTCCTATGGTATTTGGTGATACTAATGATTCTACAAGTGATGAATATAAAGGACAAATTCATTTAATTAAAATATATTGTGGAACTGATTTAACTTTTGAACAATCAGAAAAAATGCGTATGTCAAAACCACAAGTCCAATTTATGAAATTTGCTGGTAAAGTTAGAAAAATTGCAAGTGATCAAGCATATAAAGCAGTAGAATGTCAAAGCAATTCATACCAACTTACACGAGCTACTTTAGGTTCAAAAGGAAATAGTATTGATACCCATGTTTTACAGGCTTCTAGTGGAAGTTTTACATCATTTAAAGAAATATTACAAGCGGGAGTAAATGAAATAAATAGTAATTTTAAAGTAAGAGTAAAAGATACTTTTGCTGAAACAAATTTAACTAGTGATGGAATACAACTTTTAGCAGGTAGTATATATGAAATAGGAACATTTTTACAATATGCTAGTGTTTTATTATTAAATAGTGATACTATATTATATTTAACACCTAGAAAAAACATAATTGTAGAATCAAAAACAGGTCATGCAACTGATTATGTTTTTGATCAAAATGGTTCATTATACAAATATAAAATAACAAATTCAGAAGATAATGATACTAGAGTGATTAATGAAGTTATATTAACAGGTAGAGGAACTATAAAATCAAATAGTAGTTATACTCCTTCATCAGGTATAAGAAGAACTTTAAGAAGAAATGTTTTACAACTAAACACACAATCAGATTTAGATGGATTAGCATATAGAACTAGAATTGATTTACAATCAACTGATAGTGCTGGTCGTGAATCACCACCAAGAAAATATATAATACAAACACCTACACCATGCCACCATGTAAGATATAATCATATTGTAACAGTAAAACGAAATAATGGAAATCAAGTTACTACAACTGATAATATATCAAGAAATCTTAATTCAACATTTATAGTTAAACAAATAGAACATCATTTTCCAAGCGGTAAAACTATAATTAAAGTTGGTGAAAATGATATTGATTTCTTTGATGATCAAGTAAATGTTTCAAAAACACAAGCAGGTTTGTATGATAACACCCTTTAGACAAAATCATCAGGGGTAAATCCCTTCTTTTTTACATCTAATTTTTTAGACCAATCCACAACATCAGGGGGTAATGTTAGATCCCTCAAATGTTTTTCAATCTTACGCAACAATTCATTCGTAACATCTAGTCTATCTTCTATTTCTTTAAACATTTATATTATAGAAGATCCTTGTATATATTAATGTTTACACATAAAAAACAGAAAATTGTTAGACCATTCGTAGAATCTATTGATTCAGATGAAGGTCATTTTTATAAAACAGAAGCAGGTAAAGTATATCCTAGTATCACAACTGTTTTAAAATTACTAGATACTAAAGAATGGTATCCATTTTGGATAGCTAAAATTGCAAGAGATGAAGGTATAACAGAAGCCCAAGCAGAAAAAAGAGCAGAAGAAATAGGTGCAGGTAGCATTAAAGTGGGAAATAGAATACATCAAATGGCAGAACAATGGCTTAACAATGTAACAAAATTTGATAATACAGATGAAGAATATGAAGTAGATATTGAAAAATTGTTTGATATATTGGCAGATCATTTAGTCGATCATGTTGATAACATACAAGGAACAGAAATAAAATTATATAGTGATATACTTGAACTTGCGGGAACTGCCGACTGTGTAGCAGAATATGACGGGGAATTATGTATAATTGACTTTAAAAACAGCAGAAAACCAAAAACTAAATCACAATGTAATAGCAAGGATTACTTTATACAACTATGTGCATACGGTAAAATGTGGGAGTTTTGCACAGGTCAAAAAATAAAACATGGCGTTATACTAGTTATATCATGGGATGGTAAGTTAAAACCATTTAAGGTAAAACTAGAAGATTACGAATCAAAGTTATATGAGAAATTAGTCCTCGTAGAACAGAAAAAAGCCTTAAATACTATAACGTAAAAAATTATATATGGTTAAAATCATCGAGAAAAAAGATGTAAAAACAGGGGAAAAAGAATTAGTTATTGATAAAAGAACACTACCAAAGAAAGTTCCTTCTAATGTTAAAAATCTAAATTATGCTAGAAACTTACCGCCTGAGTGCAACGGATGTCCATATAGACCACAAGAACTAGGGGGTAACGGTATATGTCCAAAGTTTGAAGCAGATTCATTATGTGTAATTAGGAAAGATATTGCAAAAATAGTAGATCAAACAGGGGGTAGAACACTTGATTTAATGGAAGCAGAATTTCATAATAACTTTGAAAAACTTGTATTTTTCGAGAGTTTAGAAGATCAGCATGGGGAATTAAATCCTGAAGTCACAAAGCGTATAAATTCACTTACCAATTTGGGTAAGGTTATTAGTGAAATTAAGACAAAAAGAGAAACCGTTGAAATTACCCAAAAGGAAACATTAACTGAAGATCAGAAACATGACATAGCAAAAACAGTTAAACTGAGTAGGGAATTACTAGATGAGTCTTAGACAATTACCACCTGTTGAAAGCATAAAAGATCCCGTAGAGTATGCCAAAGTTCTTGTAGAATCATTTAAAAAATGTTCTTATTTTGTAGATAAATATCTAGGATTTGATGTATTTCCATATAATCAAAAATTTTTAGATTGTTATGATCGTTTCATTGTATATAGAACAGGAAGGCAGGTTGGCAAGTCCACAAATGCAGCTTTGAAGGCTATACATTTTGCTTACTTTGCACCATTATTTGCAAGCAATATAGATACAGGGGTGGCTAACGTTGTAATAGCTTCACTATCTAAAGATCAGGCTCACTTGATTTTATCCAAAATTAGTGAGTTTATACACATGAGTCCTACATTAACTAAGAAAGTTTCAAGAGAAATTAAGACAGAAATTACATTAGAATGGTATGATGGAACTGGTAGAACCAACTTTATTGTAAGACCAATCGGTGATACAGGTGATTCATTGAGGGGATTTACAGTTCATTATGCTATACTTGACGAAGCTGCATATATTCCACAAGTAGTATTTGATGCCTTTTTACCTTCAACAGTTACAACAAAACCACATATATTACTCACAAGTACGCCAAAAGGAAAATCAGGTCAATTTTTTAAGTCATGTATGGAATCCCATACTATATATGAGCATGGTAAACCCAAAGAAATAGAAGGTCATAGTGATAAAGAAAAGTTTCCATGGACACAATTCCACGTTACTACGTTTGATAATCCACTTGCAGCTAGCGATCCACAGGTTCTTAAACTGATTAGAGGAACAACTAAGGCAGCTGAACGTCAAGAAATATATGGGGAATTTCTCGATGGTGGTAATAGTTTAATCCCATACAACCTGTTACAGGAAGCCTTAACACCTGTTGATAGAAAATCATTTGAATACTATGATGCAGGCGTGGATACAAGCGGAAAAGGTGCAGATGAAACGGTTATTACCATAGTAGGTGTGAGGGATAATGTTGTTTACCCTGTTGAAATATATACAGAATTAACTACTGAACAACCTAAATTAGCCAAAAAGATTTCAGAATTAAATAGAATATATGGGTTAAGAAGAATATATATTGACGAAACGGGTATGGGTGATACACTTGTAGATTTATGTAAAGAAGTTGATCCTAATATGAGCATATATGGTGTCAATTTTAAATCAGATAAAACCGATTTATATATAAACTTAGAACGATTGTTTGAAGAATTAAATGAAAAAGGGGCAGGAAGATTGATAAATTTGTCATTATTAGATGATTATAGCAAGGATAAACTAGTAGAACAGTTGTCATATATGTATTGGGATCATGGTAAATTCAAAGATCAACAACCAAAAGTGCGTAGTGAACACGCTGATGATTATAGTGATAGTATTGCTTTGGCGTGTTTTGGACAACAAAAAGTGGAATTTATGCGTGAAGTTCCTGATTTATGGGGTGTTGACAGCGTTGGGCATTATGAAGGTTGGTAGCCAATCAAAAACCTTAAATACCAAGTATATATTAATTTAATATGCCATCCAATCCCTCTAAAGGCGATAGTAATAAAGATAATGAAGAATGGATTACCATAGGCGGTAAAAAAATGAAAATTGATCCTGATGAAGATAAAGAATCATTAACTAGAGATGTTATGCCTAGTGCAAGAGGGGCAAAAGAAGCCAATACTAAAGAAGCCCAAAAAGTATATAAAAGAAGATTTAATTTAATAAAGTCAAGATTTAGTCCAAGAGATGAAGTAGTTTTTGCAGAATATAATAAATCAGGAGTTATTGCAGGTTTTAATGGTGACAAAGTTAATGTCATGTCAGAAGGAAGAATATATCCAGTTGCAAAAAACGACTGTTTCAAAAAATCTGAACTTTTAAATGATCGACATTGGGATACACTAACAAATGTCGATAGAGCCGAACTTTTAAAATCATGTAATTTACCAACTTATTATCATAAGCAAAATTGGGGAAATCTTTCACCTGATATTAGGGGAGCATTATTGAAAAATGTATCACCAGCAGGAACAACTACCGATACAACAGGGGTTCATAATCCAGTATATAATCCTGTCAATGAAGAAAAAAGTGTTTCTGATACAGTAAAAGATGAAATCTCACGACAGCATAAATCAAAAAATCACGAGGAATCTGAGTCCGCAACGGACAAGAAACAATATTCCTAGGTGAATTATCTGAAAAGAAAAGAAAAAATTTTAAGATGTAAATGTCCATGCAACAGGGAATTACCATCTAGATATAAAGGCAGGCAAAAAATATTTTATGATTCACCTGTTTGTAGAAAAATTTGGCATGGTATGTCAGAAGAAGAACAAAAACAAAGATTAAAAGAAATGGAAGAATCAGAATATTAGTTGTTTTTAGTAGCGTAAGTGCTTTTTGGATCGCAATTAGCTGGATGATTTTGTTCATATTCAGATAATATTCTTTCTAACACAACTGAATCACTTTCGTATCCTTTACGTTTTTGATCCGGTTGTGCATATTTTCGTATTCTCAATTTTTGAGATTTGAGTATGCTTATTGGTGTTGATACTCTATTTGGATTAGATGGTCTTGCCATTAAAATAATACAACAACATGGGATATATAAGTCTTTGTTTCTTTAGTATGTCGCAAAGATTTATATGTAACAACATTGTTTACAATGTATGTCGGATTTTAACAAGTTTGGACAAAAATCAGGGGATTCCATAAATCTATCTGAAATCGGTGATAAAGTATTCACTATCATCGGAGTCGAGGACTCACCTTACACAGGTAAGGATGGGGAAGAAACTCCGGGTGTAAAGATTTCGACAGCTGAAGAATGGGAAAAAGAAGATGGTACAAAAGTATCAAAAATCCATACAACAAGACGAGCAGTTGTAAGTAAGCTAGTAGATGCAGATTTAAGGAAAGCACTTAATGAAGGTGAAACCTTTAAAGTAAAGTGTCCTGCCGAGAAAGTCAAATCCAAAAATGGTGGAATGGCTTACTACGATCTAGTAGCTGCTTAATAGCACTACAACTCCTTCTTTTTTATTGTTAATCATTAAAGTTAATCATTGAATTTTCTTTATATACTCGCCACGCCTGCTGAAAACTTATATGTTAAAAAATCCATTTTATATATATGGCACAAATGCCGACATTACTTCCAAAAGAGGTAGAAATCCAAAGATTAAAGAAAATATGGCTAATCGTAATAGCCATGGGTTCTGTTGCAGCTTCAGTAGAAGTTGATAATTTTGTGGATGGCTCACTTCATCAAACATCTATTAGGGATAGTGCATTTACACCTGCTCATTGGTGGTTATATTCTCATTTCGTGGCTTTGCCTTTGGGATGGGGTATGGCAGCTATATATGACAGGAAGATCCCTGTTTTGCGTGGTGCAAACAACTCTATAAATACAGGCTTAAAATTAACCATATTAGGTTATTTGGCTACTATGTTTACCATAGGAGTAAACGAAATGTGGCACTTTTGGTTTGTAGAGGAAATATTCGCAGTTCCTAACCATTGGATGTTTAACATGGGTGTTGTAGTGGCTTTCATGGGAGCATTAGCATACGTTGTACGTGTTTATGCTAGACTAGTTGAACTTGGAGCAGAAACTCCGGGTGAAAATCCTTATGTTGCAGAAATGTATAAACAGGCTCTTGAAGGCAAACTATACAGCAGAAGTATCCCATAATCCTTTCTTTTTTACATACATTTATATTGAGGTATATGTATTAACTTTTAATGACAGAAATGATTGACATCATGAAGAATCTGAAAACTCAATGGGGTATCCTCAAAGATGAGAAAAAGCCAAAAATTGATAGAAGAAAAGCCTGCAAATTAATCATTGATTTATCAAATGAAGCAAAAGGCTTAGATCCTAAGTTTGAAACTATTGATATGAATAATACTCAATATTCTGAGTTTGTTCCATCAACTTACAAAGTAGTAAGTAACGTAAATTGGGGATCTATTGACGATATATCTTTCCAAGAGCAAAAAGCATCAGATTTAGTAGATCGACTAGAAGCAATAGCAGTTGAGAAAACTAAAAAAAGGCTACCTAATGAAGCAGAAGATTCACAGAAATTTGGTATGATTGTATCCGCTTACACAGATAAACTGTTAAAAGCATACATCTATCAAAATTCCTAATTTTTATTAACATTTATAAGTAGGGAGTATGTGAGAAAAACAATATGGATTCAACTTTCATTAACGTGGATTTAGAAAAAATTGACGATGTAATAGATCTAGAAGTATTTAGTGATGAACATTTTGGTGATCCTAAACGTGATATTGCTTTATGTGAAAAAAGAGAAAAAGCAGTATTAGATGATCCATTAAGATATACCGCATTTGGCGGGGATATGTTTAATAATATAATGCCATGGGATAAGAGATATACCTTAGAATCTAGCGATCCTGTTCCTTCACTTACACGAGAAATTGAAGCATGGGAAGAACATCATGCAACACTTTTTGACTTAAATGAGCAGTTAATTAAATCAGGTCAAGCACCTAAAATTTGGTATGGATTAGCAGGTAATCACGAATATATGGATAAGAATATTGATCATTATAGAATGAAAAGTATATTTGATAAACAAAGTATAAAATATTTAGGAAGTAAAGGTTGGGTAGGACTTCAAATTAGTTTTAATGGTAAGCCATTAAGAAGATGGAAATTATTTGTAGCACATGGTTTTGGTAGTTCACAGGCTTTAGAAAAACCACTTGAAGATATGAAGGTAAATAATTATGCAGATGTTTTCTTAATGGGGCATTTACATAGAAAGTTTATCACACAACAAATTGTATATGATTATTCATTTGAAAAACAGGAATATGTTGAAAAAGAAATCGTTTTGGGAAATACAGGAACATTTAGTAATAGTATAATTAGAGGTAGAGATAGTTGGTTTGAACATAGAAACAAAGGTGTTCATTCAAAGCCGGGAACTATTACAGTATCTTTCGATGCTTATGGGGGTAAATTAGGTTGTCATTTATAGAAGATGATAGTATAAACGGTTCAATTATTGAACCAATAAAACAACAAACTGAAGAAAAAGTAAGACCTTCAACTACTCTTAGAGATAAGTTAATTGATTATGGTATCAAAGAAGGGGAATTTACAAAAGAGGATTTATATCTAAATGTTAGTTCTAGCGGGGTGGCAACTGTTATTGTAAAATCTTTGATCCAAAAAGGTATATTTGTTGAACATAAATTTAATTGTAATCATTGTAAATTTTATACCATAGATAAAACAAAGATTAATATAGAATAAGTTTATACCCTATTTATTGAAATATCCTGATAATTTACCTGAAGATAACAAAATTTGGTGGAATAGATCATTATTTTATTTCCATAGTTGTCAAAAATCAAAGGGATTTTCAGGGGAATTTAACTGGATTAGGAAGGAATTAGGACTTATAGAGCCACCAAAACCCAAACCTAAAGACGATTAGCGATAATACTTAAATACTAAAAGATATTTAATTTACTCATGGCAATCGCATCTTCCGATATTAAATTAAGATACTCAGGCGGAGCAAGTAATACTAACGCTAATGCTTCTTATGGCGGTGCTATGTCAACAGCTTCAGGCGGTATTATTACTACAAACGTTATGAATAACGACATGGATGATATTACTTCAGCAGAAGCTTCTTCAGGAATTACCATTTATCACAACTATTATTATAAAAATGAGCATGGTTCACTTACCTATATTAGTCCTAAATTTTACATTGATACTCAAACAAGTTCAGGTGATACAAGCGTTGCTATGGCACTCGTAGCAGAAGCAAAAAACACCGCAACAACAGCACTCGCTAATGAAACCACAGCACCTTCAGGAATTACCTTTACTACACCAGCAAATTACGCAGGTGGAATTGCAATCGGTAGCCTTAATGCAAGTGATTATAGAGGAATTTGGGTAAAATATATTGTAGGTTCTAGTGCATCCGCAGCTTTGGATACATACACACTAGGAATACAAGGCGACTCTAACCCATAGACATAGTATAAATTTTCAAGTGATATATACTCATATATTATATATTATATGATATATTTCGCTTTATTTAGAGCCAAAATATTTAAATACTAAACCGTATTGATTATATCATAATGCCTGCCTTTGATAAAGACACACCAGTAGATGTTTTAAAGAAACAAGCAGAAGAAGATGTTGCTAGAATCTCTAAAACAATTCAGCACGATTCAGCTGGTAGAGAATACTATTGGAATGAAGAAGCAGGATTTTTTGAAAGTGAAGCAGATGAAAATGGTAAAACATGGATTAAAGGCATTGATTCAAGCGTGCCGGGATTTTGGTTTAACTGTCCTAAAATAACAGGGGCAAATTCAAAAGGATACGATATTGTGTGTGCAACACCACATTTCGTTTTCATATATCAAGATGGTGAGAAACTAACTTGCAGAAAATGTAATGAGGAATCAACCATAAAACTCGTAATTCCTGAAGGGGAGTAACGAGGTAAAAATAGATGACAGATCTAACAGCACTAACTGAAATTACTAATCCGTCAACAGATGATATTCTTTATGTTGTCGATGCTCCGGGTTCATCAAAGAATCCTAGAAAAGTTAGTATTTTAAATTTAATTGATTCAAGAACAAAAACACTTCTTAATACCACAATAGATGCAGATGGAACAGGTAACAGTATTACTAACATTGAAAATGCAGATATTAAGGCAAGTGCAGGAATAGACCATTCAAAATTAGCATCATTAACAAGTGGTAGATTATTGGTAGGTAATGGCTCAAATGTTCCAACAGGTGTTGATGTAACAGGCGATGTAACAATTAGTAATGCAGGAGTTACAGCAATAGGATCAACAAAAGTAACTAATGGTATGTTAGCAGGCTCTATTGCAAATAGTAAATTAGCAACAGATCCACTAGCAAGAGCAAACCATACAGGAACACAAGCTCATACAACAATTTCAGATTTTGATACAGGTGTTCAAGCAAACAGATTAGATCAAATGGCAGCTCCAACAGGTGCAGTTGCATTAAACTCACAAAAAATTACGGGATTAGCAGATGGTACAGCATCTACCGATGCAGCTACAAAAGGTCAAGTAGATGTAGCAATATCTTCAGATATTACACTTAAAGGTGCTTATAATGCAAATACAAATAGTCCAAACTTGGATAGTAGTCCTTCTTCAGGAACTATTAAAAAAGGTGATCACTATGTTGTATCTGTCGCAGGAACATTTTATTCAGAAGCATTACAAGAAGGCGATAGTCTTATTTCAGAAGTAGATGATCCTTCAGCTATCGGGGATTGGATTATTACTAACAGTCAAATAGTAACACCAATAGTAACTGCAAACATAGCAGATGATGCAGTAACAACTGCTAAAATAGCAGATGATCAAATTACAAATGCTTTAATGGCAGATGATGCTGTTGGTCTTGCACAATTAAGTGCAACAGGAACAGCTGATAATACAAAATTCCTTAGAGGTGATAACTCATGGCAAGTAGTAGATTCAAGTCCACTTACAACCAAAGGTGATATTTATGTTCATAATGGATCAGCAAATATAAGATTAGCAGTAGGTGCAAATGGTAAAGCATTAAAGGCAGATTCTAGTACAGCATCAGGACTTGTTTGGGGTGATGCAGGTGGAGCAGCTGAAAATGTAGCTTTCACAAACACTACTAACACAGCATACGCTGGTGATACAAATAACAATTATTCAAATGTCGGGGCAGGTAATCGAGATATATACATTAAAAAAGTAGATTCTAACACAGAAGGCGTTTTCGCAAAAATTTGGAAAAACGGAGCAGCTGTAGAAGTACAGTTAGCTTAGGAGTTATTCAAATTGGTAGAATACCTAAGCGGTAATAGGATACAAGGAACTTCTACGTTAACATCTTCGCCTAGTCCTACTGGATGGAAACTTCTTAAAAGATCCCCTGCTGTTGGTTCAGGTGGAACACAAACAGTAGATTCAGGAACATTTACAGCTAAAGATAATCTTATGATTTTATCTCACATAATTAATGGTAATACAGGTGATGGTGACAACCCACAAGGAGCAAT
>VTLG01001723.1_pt1 | contig 57585 bp, 67 predicted proteins | sample 4694571 | NCBI WGS metagenome assembly VTLG01 (sample SAMN12604809, study PRJNA352737) | marine metagenome | biome: ENVO:00000447; feature: ENVO:00000209|ENVO:00000569|ENVO:01000036; material: ENVO:00002151; isolation source: viral sequences binned using virsorter ... | reverse complement strand
TCTGCAGTATCGTCTATAACGTCATCTGCAGTATCGTCTACAACGTCATCTGCAGTATCGTCTATAACGTCATCTGCAGTATCGTCTACAACGTCATCTGCAGTGTCATCGTCGTCATCCTGTTGAGCAAGCTGCAATAAGTAGTCTGCATTAAAATCTATCGCACTTTGTTTAACGGTAGACTCTGGTAGCGTGCCGTCTTCACCTACTTCGCCAAGCACCTCTTCTATGGTCTGCCCTGTTATTAACCCTTCTGGGTAGCCCGCATCTATTAATAGCTGCTTCGCCTCTTCGGGAGTGGTATATAGCTCGTCAAAATTACTTTGTATTTTTTCAAGAACTTTATCTGCGTCTACAGTAGTTTGTTTTACGTACTGCTGTGCTTGTTCTTCAGTCAGGACAAGTCCTTCTGCTGCCGCTGCGTCCATGATTTCTTGAGCGTCTACAAACCGACTATCTACATACTCAGCTACCTGCGTATTTAGTTCGGCATCGGGCTTGTTACCTACATATCTATTTATGTCTGCATCAGACGCGCTAAACTCAGGATTGGCTGTTTCAAACGCTTGTTTAGCTTCTGATGTAGTTGTGTAATCCGCGTCAAACGCATCGTTTAGTAGGCTAGTTTGTACTCCACCAAAGCCATCACTAGTTATACCAAACTCAGCAAGCCTAGCCTCTGCTTCTGCAGCGTTTATTAAACCTGCTTTTGCGTCTGCGATTGTTTTCTGCACCTGTGCAGAAGTGTTCTTTGCTACGTTAGCAACAACATCAGATATTTCAGCACCGGCTGTAAGTCCCCCACCTACGTTTGTGCCGATTATGCTAGAAAGTATAAAAGTCTCTGCTACATTAGCCGATATAGGTCTGTCAGGGTCAATCTCTCGTATCGACATGTCCGTAACATATTGAACAGCGCCTTCTTCCAACCCTTCAAGTAAACCCTCTCGTGCTGCGGCACTAGAAGTTCTATCTACCCTAGAAAGGAACTCATCCATTGCACTTACAGCAGTCTTATTTACGTTAGGCCCAAATAAAGACTCTGCTAATTGTTTGCCGCCTAACAATTCGGAAGCAGCGAGCGCCATAACTGCGCCTGTAGCACCTGCTTTTTGTGCCACATTTGTTGCAAACTCTGCAGCTTCTAGTAAGTCTGCATTACTAAGCTCTTGTATAGGCAGTCCCGTTGCCTCTGCTATACGTGCATACTCTTCTTGACGCTTTCTTATAAATGTTGCATGAGCATCTTCGTATGCCCCACCAGCCGAGCCGCCTGCTGCTTCTGATACATCACTTAATAACGTAGCATCTTTAGCAATTTTAGCTGCATCCATGTTGTCAGCTATTTTTCTAGCTGCGTCATCTCCAAACTTTTTGAGTGCTGCTGAAGATAACTTAGCTCCTGCAAAAGCTGCCCCACCAATGGCAAACGGCACAACCTCTTGCACAAATTCCTTTGCCACATAGTCAACAAGAAATTCTGTAGGATTGTCTACAGCCGCACCAAATATGGCCTTTCCTACTTCAAAGAAACTGTCCTGCCAATCTGCGTCTTTTGGTAGGCTGTCTTTGGCCGCTTGTATACGATCACCAATGTCTTTTAAGCCAGCTTTGTAGTCTTCTGGCTTGCTGTCTCCAGCCATTTTAGTAACCGCATCTAGCGTTTTAGCTATTTCAGTGTTGCTTGGGTCATACCCGACAAGCGTTGCTAACCCTAAAAAGGCTTGTGCTATCTCAGTGCCTGCTTCTAGTGCAACAGCAGTGCCAACAACCCATTTGTTATCCCCAGTTTCGGCAGCAGCCTCTACTGCATCTTTTGCTATTTGATATAAAAAAGATGCTTCTACTGGATCTTCTCCAGCTTCTACTTTTTCACGTATTACTGCGTTTTCGTGTTCTCTACCTACAGACGTACTGCTTTTACCCAGCGCGTCTATATATGCTGCTTGGTCAGTGCCACCTCTTAACTCTTGTAATCTAGCTAGGTCAGACTCTTGTACTTGTTGAGTAAAATCTTCGCTTGGGTCATAGCCCATCTCGTCCATGATTCTAAGGTGAGAGTAGCCATCATCACGTAAGTCGTTATATATCTCTAATGCTTCATCAAAAAAGTCAGCTATATCTGTATTTGTAGGTGAAGATACGCCTTCTTCTTCGGCTATCTGTTGTGCGAGTAAAAAACAACCTTGCATAACATCGCTGGCACCATCGCCAAATACGCCGTTAAATCCTCCACTGCCAAAAAGTGTTGCTGCAGTGGTTAACATTCCTTGTGCGCTGGTCGGGCTAACACCTAGCCTGCCAATTGAAAATGTTACGTTATTCCACTCAGGGAGTATGTCCCCCAGTGTTTTGCCGCTTATTGTTACCATCCCTCCCGGTGACGTTTGTGGAGGTATAGGTATAGCTTTTATTAAGTCCATACCTCCTGCAGCAAGACCACCAGTAGCGGCAGCAGTCAATATATCGCTTAAATCTCCACCTTTTATTGCTTCAAGACTGCCAGAAGTAATGGCAGCGGCAGCGGCTGTTTGTGCAGTGGTATAAGTAGTAGCTGCAGTGCCAGCACCGGCACCAGCACCCGCACCAGTCGCAGCAAGGCCATCAAGCAGGCCCGACTTTAAAATTAATTTTGGAGCGTAATATGCAAAAGCTAATGCGCCTACAATTTTAAGCGCGTTTTGGAAGTCTCTGTCTTTAGACTCAAACGTGCGTAGCTCGCCATACGTAAACGGATCATATACATAGGTAGAACCGTCATCAGTCTGACGCACCGGGGTAACGCCGTATTTTCCATACAGACCTTGCAGCATGGGGTCTGCTTCAAACGAAACTTTTAGTGCGTCTTGGTAATTTAGTCCCTGAGTTGCCTGTAGATACGTTATTTGGTCTTTAAGAATAGGCTCAACAAATGAATGGAATTCGGCAAGTTGTGCGCCCGAAGAGTCTGTATGGCTTTTTAAGTTACCACCAAACTTACCTAGTTTTTGTGTTACGGGTGAAAAATCATAGCCGTAGTATTCGCTAAGAACTGTAGCTGTTTGTTCGGGTGAATCAGCAGCAGCTAGCGCGGCGTAAGCGTTTTGAGCTTCGGTTTCATCTCGTCTCTTGTTTGGGGCAAATAAATTTTTTAAGTATTCTGGTGCACCAGTAGCCTCGATGTATCTATCAGGCTTTATCCAATTTTTTACTTGTTGTGTTTTGCCTCTATCGTCACGTCGAAAAAGATTTATGCCCGCACGAGCAATAGCATTTCCAAACGACCTATCGTAGTAACGATCAACTTCATCTACGTCATCTATCTCAAAGTAGTCTGCACCTGTGTCTAAATACCCGCTGTAGAAATCAACGAACTCACGTACTTGTTCGTCGGTATATATGGGGTTGCCATACTCATCAAACTGATCTCTGCCTGCGTCATCTCTTCCGCCATCAAAACTTGGTCTAGCTAATCTGCTCATTACGACACCTCTAGCAAGCTAGCGACAACGTGTAGTCTGTTAGCAGTGGCAGCAGTCACTTTTAGTATCTCCGACTCCTCTACTACTAAAGGCGCAGTAAGAAGTTCTGTTGTAGCATTTGCGCTTACAGCTTTTGTTTTGAACAAACTAAACACTGCGCTATCGGCATCAGTAATTGTCACAGTTATAGTATCTGCGTTACCAGAGTCCTCGGATACTAGAATAGACTTAACGATGGCCGTGGTGGCCGTAGGGCATGTGTACAACGTGGTCGCAGTAGTGGCAGTTAAATCTACCTTTGCGTTTTTGTACTGATTAGCCACTAACCTAAGAACCAAGCAGCGGCTTGTGCCGTAGGAGATACCGAAGCATCTCGTATACCTTTATCAAGCTGATTAAAGTAAAGACGTAGTGTGTTGTTTAGCTGGTTAAACATCCGCACGTCGTACTCGTTTGAAGGGTCTGGAAGAACAGGCGCTTTGAAGTCTATGTTATAACTTGTTTTGTCTATGGCCACTAACGCCTCCCATCGGCTCGCATTTCTAATCTAGGAGATCCTAACTGCCATTTTACCCCAATATCACTCGACTCTATCTTCAATGCTAGTTGTCTGCCACGTACTCGCAGATCTAACCTAGAAGTAAACGCTTCAATCGGTGCGGTTGCCGTTCTAGTTATAGAGCCTGTATTTGTACCACCTTCAGAAGCAGGAGAGTTACGTCCAGACCCGGAGTTTTGTGCTGCGAACAAAGACAACGTGGCACTAGGACTATCTACGGTAGACCCATCAAACGTTACATCTGGGTACACTTTCTGTATAAACGCAAACCTGTGACCGTCATCTAGGTCAAACTGCGCCGAAGAAATAAAACTACTCATGCCTGCAGCAGTGCCTGTTTCATTGTCGTCTATGCCATCTTCATGATTTACCACGTTGTTGTTATACGTAGCCGCCATAGGAAAGTCACGTATGCCCGAGTCGATCCAAGCAGTTCTAGCTAGATTGCCGAAGTACCAAATGTTTTGTTCGTAGTTATAGATGACATAACGATCTATGGTTGTAGCACCACTAGAACAATAGAACCACCAGATTTCACTAAACCCTTCGTTTGTGCCCGCGAATACTTGGTCATACTGTTCTGTATTAAAATCGTTAAATATGTACCGTTTTAGTGTGCACGATAAAGTTTGCACTCGCCCATCGTACAGATAGAACCCACCTACACCCATCCAGTAGGCTACGCCGTTTGCATAGGCAACCGTATTCGGCGATGCAATAGATAGGTTTTCTCCAACGGTCTGTGCTCCCCATACAGCAGGAGCGCCGACATACTGCAGTGCGTAAAGCGCGGAATCAGTCCAAATAAGTATTTCTTGTCGGCCTTGTATGGCTGTTATTATTTCAGAACCTTTAGATAGCCTAAGATCTCCTGCTTGGTTTGTAGCTGAAGGTGTCCAATTAAGAGCATTTTCTTGGTCTGACCAACGCAGTAGCATTGGGTCTATATCACTACTGCCAAGCACATTTGTACCAAAACAAAACACAAATCGGTTATCTGATACGAGCACAGTATTTACGATTGTTGGTACATTAGAAGCACCGCTCTCACTAGAAAGCAGCACGCCACGAGTAGTCAGCGCATCTGTTGCATCCCAGAAAAATAAACTGCCACCACGAGCGGCAAATATAAGATCTTCTCCAAAATTAGATTGAGACCACAAACGAAGTGCGTCTGTGCCTGTAACACCTGTGCTCCACGGGCCAAGACCCCACCCAGCAGCACCCCAACCGACAAGTGCCTCTGCTACTGCAGGGCCAGAGTTTATTTGATACGTTGCAGTAACTGAGCCACCACCTGTGGCTGAAGAACTTGCGGCTTCACTGGCAGTTATGGTGTACGTGTTGCCCGTAAGATATGTTATTTGAAACTCACCATTTAGAGTCAGTCCGCCTACAGCAGAAGCACCACTAAATGTAACAAAGTCATTGTTTTTGTAGCCGCCGTTGGTATCTGTAACTGTGACCGTGGTAGAACCACTTACAGTAGTAAAAGGGTCTGTAAGCGATACAGCAGCGCGTATAGGAGTAATGTCGTAATACGTCCCACCCTGCTCTATATAGAATTTTAAATTAGTGCCCACACCAAGTAGTTTTTGACTACCTAACGTCACCCAAGAAAACAAAGACCTAGCAACGCCGAGAAAAGAGTTAGTAGAGATACGATTCCATCCACCCAGTTTCTCTGGCATCCCCCGTCTAAACCGCACTTTATCGCAATCGTACCAACCGCCTTCGCTTGTGTAGCGTGTGTTCTCTCTGTCTACCCCCGGTTTAAAGACCATCTTCTGCAGTGGCATTACTGATACTCCCCGTCTCGGATCATTTCGGTAACGCGAATCGCCCTCATGCCAACCTGTTTTGCCCACTTGCTATCCATAAACTCGTCGGCTGCGACATCAAACTGCTCCCTGCTCATGGCGGTCAAAGCATTTGTGAACCCTCGCAGTTTAGTCAGACCCAGATTGAAACAAATATCGACCATCGCATCACGTCTAGCCTCGTTGAGTCCACTAAACCAGAAGTACGTGTCTTGCAGCTCTTGTTTCACTCGCTTAATGTCGTTTTCTAATAGGTAGTCTATTTCGTCATCAGACAGGCCGAGACCCGACTCTGAAATATTTCTGCCAACGCCAATCGTTTCGTAGCCAGCAGAGCACAGGTAAACCTTTGACCTCACACCCTCATGGCGCTTAATCATTTCGACTAGCTTGCTCATTACTTACCAACACCCTTGACGCGCTCGTAGGATCTGGCACCGCCTAGACCCAACATGCCAAGAAGTAAAGGCATCATCACACCGGCATCCGCTTGAGGAATGATAACGCCGAAACCTGCTGCAATCGGAGCAACTAGAAAGTTAACCATAAGCCCTAACACACAAGTGTAACCAGCTAGAGGACGCCAACTTGACTGAAACCAATTACCTTTAGCATCGAGCTTCAAAACCTCGATCTGCTCTAGGGCAATCTGCTGACCATGCTTTTCGCTCATCGTGGCTATTTCGTGAGCAAGCTTGTTCTTAGTATCAGCATCAGGAATAAACTTATCCAGCAAACCTGTAACTGGGCCGATTAGCTGTCCGACTAAACTCATCTACCATTCCCTCTGTTTGACCATGCTTGCGCCCCGAAGAACGCTGCCAATATACCTGCGACTGACACAAAATAGACGCTAGCCATATCGCCCAGAATACTTGCCGCCTGCACCAGTCCAGCCCAACTGCTTACGACTACTAATGACGGATACAGCAACATTCCCCACAGGGCAAACCAACTCATGCTTCTTTGTGCTTGCGCCCTTTCATTGCTGATCTTTAGTTCTTGCAACTCCTTGCTAGTCTCTAACTCATCATCAGTGACAACGCCATCGCCGTCTGCGTCGTATTCGGCGTAATCACTACCGTCTTCCAGTTTCTTTGCAGCCATCTCAGTCATAGAATGGTGTGTTTGGCGGTACTTTAACAGGAATGCAGTATGCTGTGATGTTTTCTTGGTTGTTCAAGCGCCTACCCTCTATCGGCTTGATTGTCCCCTGTTCCAACCAATAAGCAAACTGATTGCACCTATGAATGTTGCGGAAGTGAAATCTGCCTGCAATTTGCTCGCCCTCGACTACCATGACAAGCAGAAACGCCATAATCATCCGAAGGCTTTGAGAATCAACACAAAGATCAAGACTGCGATGCCGCCTCCAATAATAAGAGTCGTTCCACCAACGAGTATTTGCTGAATCAGTATCTGTCTTTCACGCTTGCGTTTTGCCATCAGCCTCTGGTGCGCCCTTCTGTCTTGTTCCTGCTGCCTTATCGCCCGGTCATAATCCTCTAACAGTTTTGGATCGGCGACAAGTAACAGATCCCTTAAGTCTTTTTGGTACCGCTCTTGATTCCTGCGGAGCATTTGCAGTTTGAGGATGTCATTTTTTGATAGCGCATTGAACGCTGAGCTTTTGCGTTCTACTTCAAAGGTATTAAGAGCTTCCCCGAAATCAGAAACTAAAGCCATTGCCTGTTGGACGTTAGCCTTACCCTCGTTGACATTTTGAATCACCGAATTGATCTGCTGGAGAAGCATCCCGGCGGCTGCAACAGACTCGATAATCACGATTTACCCCATGAAAAACTGAGGCAAAGCTGCCGCTGCAATCAATGCATACAGTCCATAGATAAGGTGTTCTAGGTGTTTGAACTTGGCAGAACCTTCTGCAAGGCGTTCTTCGATACGCTGGTAACGCAAAGCACATTCTCGCTCATGGGCGTTGACTTCGTTCAATGCTTTTTCGCCTGCGTCACTCATACCGATATGTTTACTCTTTGGCTAGGCGCTAGTTGTTGCGCCTCGACCCTGTTACCTTCTTTCGTATAGATTGTCGGTATGATTGTCTCTACCGCTTCGCGCACAGTCTCGCCTTCAGCGCCGGTTCTCAAACGCTCCTGCTTTTGTACAGCGACTTGCTTCCAACTGATCTGCGCTGCGTCATTAATGCTTATGTCCATCTTGCTCGCCCTCTACAGGAAAACAATTGATATTGGCGGCTACTGTTCTTCGCTCGCCTTCCCCTTGAAACGGATACACCATGTGCTGCATCCAGCTAGGAAACATATATAGCCTACCTACCTGCGGCCTGACTACGACATTTTGCGTAGGCTTGAGCCGTTCTCTATCCCATGTGCTCGACTGCCCGTAATTAAAGCAAAGACAGCCATCGCTTTCGCCAGAAGCGTTATACAATCCGTACTCTTGCGATCCCGGCCTTGGCCCTTGGACAATTTGTGGCGGCACTTTAGTCCACGTTGTGCAGCTGATACCCATGATGGTTTTGGTGCCATGATCGTGGATCGGGTTGTAGTCACCCTCGTAGCTATGCACTGACCATAGCTCATCCATTTCTACGTTACGATTGCCGTCCAGCACCTGACCAGATTGGGCCATGAACTGGTTGATATACGTGACACCCATTTCACACAAGAACCTAGAAAACGGTGCCAGCCTTGGATCTCCATGATCCATAACAAGCTGCTCGCCTGTCTTAATCTGGCCTACGAGAGTATGCGCTGCGCTAACCTTATCGTCTTGCGTGACTAGCTCATCGAGATAATCGTTACACGATTCAACGAACTCTCTCGGGATGTCCAACTCCATCAGAAACACTGACGGAAGCGGGTGCATCATGTATTCGATCTCAGCCATTTATGGCTTCGACAGCAGCGTCTTCCTCGCCTTCTTCTGGCTCTTCTTCGGGTTCAACCAACTGAGCATCCGCTTGCACTTTAATCTTCATCATCAAAGGCCATGTCCCGCTCTTGCTAGGCATGTCGCCAAGAATCGCTAGGATTGCGTTGATCTCGTTTTCTTCTAGGTTGATTTGCACGGTTTATTTTTCCTTATGGCTTATATGCTTTGGCTGCGGCAACAGCAGAATCTATGGCGCTGAAATCTTCTGATCCCCAATCGCCTAGCGCCTTGCCGTATTCTAAATAACCGGCACTGCGTAGCACACGTTCCTGCTTCTCGGCACCTGTAAGATCGTTGCCGAACTCGTTATCAGATGCCAACACACTGGTAATGACATTCGCGCCATCCAGCATAGCTTGATACATCTTAGCTTTTTCTTCGTCGGTTCTAGCTTCCTCAGACATTTCGTCCTCCTTATGATTCAAGGGCTTCAATACGAGCCGTTAGTTCTTGAACTGCTTTGACTAGAGGCATGATGAACATTTCACGCGATACCTGTTGAACACCCCACTGATCTTCGCTCCAGCCGCTGAAATCTGAAACACCTGCTGCATCCAACGCAGCCTTCACTTCTTGCGCGATGAAGTTATACATCGTCGCTTCTGTGTTCATTTCATTGTCTTCAGGGTTTTCTTTGTAACGGTGCGCTAGTTGAGCATCTGAAGAATCAAGCTCATGGCTAGGTTTCCAATTATATTTGACAGGGCGTAGAGCGTTTATAAAGGACAACCCTAGCGTTGAATCAGCTATATTCTTTTTGAGTCTTTGGTCAGAGGAACGCGACCAGTTAGCGTCGGTGTCAAAATCGTTACTTACAATGTTTGATGCTTTACCGAAACTAAAATCGTTGCTGTCTCCACTTATATCGTGACCGATAACAATTGCATTGCTGCCAGACGCTGATGCGTTGTTAGCATTCTGCCCGATACAAATGTTTTTATCGCCGGTCGTAGTTGAATCTCCAGCATCCTTACCAAAGAAACAGTTAGATACTCCGTCAGTGATTGAATCACCAGCTTCACCACCAACAACAGTGTTGTTAGTTCCCGTGGTGACTGATATAGCTGCTTGATCTCCAACTGCCACATTAAACGTATCTGTAGGACTCGTAACATTCATAGAGTTCAATGCTTGTCTACCGACTGCTACATTCCTATTACCGAGCGTGTTTGTAGTCAGGGCTTCTGTGCCGACTGCCACGTTATTAGAAGAGCTAGTTATCGCATCACCAGCAAGGCCGCCGATGAGGGTGTTCTGGATTCCCGTGGTGACTGCTACACCAGCTTGAAACCCAACTGCTGTGTTAAAAGTATCCGTAGCAGTAGTAAAGTTTTGTGTCCCTAAAGCATTGTAACCAACTGCGACAGTTTTGCTGCCAAGGGTGTCGTCAGTTAAAGCTGATCTACCTATCGCGACGTTAAAATCTGCGTTTGTTAAAGCATCCCCAGCAAGAGCGCCAACTATGGTGTTGCTCACACCCGTAGTAACTGACGCCCCTGCATTCACCCCAACTGCTGTGTTGTAAGTAGCTGTAGCTGTTGTGAAATTTTGGCTCTGCAACGTCCCGAATCCGAGTGCAGTAGATTGCGAACCTAAAGTGTCCGCACTCAAAGAAGCATGACCGACAGCAGTGTTGAAATCAGCATCGGTCAGAGAGTCGCCTGCAAGGCCACCAACGATCACGTTTTGGATTCCAGTAGTGATTGACGCACCTGCGATATAACCAACTGCAACGTTGTTAGAATCTGTAGCAGTCGTAAAGTTTTGTGCTTGTAATGCGCCGTTACCTAAAGCGGTGCTTTTTTGACCTTTCGTATCAGCAGTCAAGGCATTTCTGCCCATCGCAATATTTTCTTGACCAGTAGTCAGAGCATCCCCTGTAAGACCACCCACAAGAGTGTTGTTGGCTCCCGTAGTGATGTTTGAACCTGCTTGAAAGCCAACCGCTACATTGAAAGCGTCAGTAGCAGTGGTGAAGTTTTGAGCGCCTAACGCCTGCGTGCCTATCGCAGTGCTTTTGCTTCCTAACGTATCTGCTGATAGAGCGGCGTAACCTATGGCTGTGTTAAAATCGGCATCAGTTAAGGCATCACCAGCAAAGCCACCGACGAAGGTGTTGTGGAATCCAGTGGTTAGTGATAGGCCACTTTGGAACCCAACTGATACATTATAATTTGATGTAGCAGTGGCAAAGTTTTGTGTTGCTAATGCTGAGTGACCAATAGCGACTGCGCCACTACCTTGGGTGTCAGTAGTAAGCGCGTTCGCACCTACCACCACGTTGAAGTCAGCATCAGTCAAAGCATCGCCAGCAAGACCGCCCACGAGGGTGTTTTGGTTGCCCGTAGTCATAGCCTCGCCAGCAGATTCACCTACACCCACATTATAATTAACGCTGTTCGTATTAAGTGTTTTGAGCGCGTTATGGCCTAGTGCAACGACACCTGCATCACCTGTACCAGTGCTCAATGAGTTATACCCAACAGCGACATTGGAATTACCCGTTGTGAGTGCGTCACCTACAAGATTGCCCAAAAGCGTATTAGAGTCTCCCGTAGTTATTTGAGAGCCTGCTAGATAGCCAACCGCTACGTTATTGCTCTGTGTGGCAGTCGTAAAGTTTTGAAAAAGTAAGGCTCCATCACCAATAGCTACTGACCTGCTTCCTAACGTATCTGACCCTAACGCCTGTGTGCCGATTGCAACGTTGTTCGCCCCTTCTGTGAGAGCGTCAGCCGCAAGACCACCAACGATCACGTTGTTAGTTCCTGTAGTAATAGCACTTCCTGCCGCATGTCCTACCGCTACATTCAACGCATTTGTAGCAGTGGTCATATTTTGTGTGCCAAGGGCCGTGTAGCCGACAGCAACGCTCATAGAACCTAGTGTGTCTGCCGTAAGAGCGCCATAACCCACGGCTACGTTGAAGTCCGCATCCGTCAAGGCATCTCCTGCAAGACCGCCTACAAGCGTGTTCTGAATTCCCGTGGTGACTGCAACACCTGCGTTATACCCCACGGCTGTATTAAAAGTATCAGTATTTGTTGTAAAGTTTTGAACTGCTAAAGCCTGAAAGCCAATAGCGGTTGATCTATCCCCTGTTGTATCTGCACTTAACGCAGACTTACCCACCACCACATTTGAATTACCAGTGGTTAAAGCATCTCCTGCAAGACCACCAATGAGAGTATTGATTGTGCCCGTGGTGATTGATTTTCCTGCTTGATGACCCACCGCTACCGAGAACGCATTTGTCCCAGCGTCTTGGGTTTCCAATGCCTCGTAACCAATCGCTATATTACCGCCGTGTCCATCTTCAGTTTTCAGAGCATCCTGCCCGATGGCTATATTGAAATCTCCGGTGCTTATAGCCGTTCCCGCGTCCTTGCCAATTGTGATGTTAGACGTGCCACCACTAGCGATGCTATCTCCAGCGTTTTCGCCGATCCTTATGTTGTCACTACCTGCGGTTGCGGTGATAAGATCCGCGCCTGTGCCAATCTGTACTTGATCGTTTCCAGCATCGACCTTTAGAGCATCTGTAACCCCGCTACTTTCGACGCGGAAGTCACGGTCTAAGCCACTTTCGTTAATGGCTATTTCTCCGCCAGCATCAATTTCAAACCTGTTTTCACCTCCAGCTTGTAGAACTAATGTACTTCCGCTGCCTACATCAAGGGTCATACCAGAGCCGGTCGTAATGATTCGTCCATCAAAGTCATCGGAACTTGGAGACTTTAAATCAATAAATGCGCCACTCGGGCCGCCCATTTCTAAAGAGGCAAATCCAGAGTCTTGGATAATTGACATAGACGGAACAGATAGATCAGTAAACGCATCAACCATAGCGCCACCAGAGCCTGCGCCGTCGCTATAGATAGCTTTAGTCTGACCGTTAGTAATAGTGACCGTAGCGCCAGAGCCTTGCTTGATGATGATGTTATACGGGCCAGATGAACCTGAATCTGTCGTTGCATTTTCTATAAACCACAACTTAGAAACAGTATTCGGCCCTATAGTGACGGTGCAATCGCTATCAAGAGCGCCAGTGTATTTAAGAAACATGCTCCTGCCGGGATCAGTAGACCCATCGGCAATAGTAGTAGTGTGGGTATCAGCATTAGTCGTAATAGCTTCCGTACCAAAGCTGAATGCCTCTGCAATTAGCTCTAAATTTGTATTTGTACTGGTGCCCCACGTACCTGATTCGTCACCAGTGGCAATCTCTTTTAAGCGTAGGTCGTTGACGTAAGTTGCCATCTATCTTCTCCGACGTTTAGCAGCGGGCTTTTTCATAGAGGCCACATGCTTTTTCAATGTTTCAGCTTGTTTTTTGTGAGTCTTAGAGGCTTTCTCTAGTCCTTTAATAATCTTCTTCACTTTGCGTGGCATTAAGCTACCTCTTCCCAATTTGGAGTCTGACTCGTTGATACAGTTGAGTAACTTGGTGTCTGACTTACCGATACAATCGAATAGTTTGGTGTTTGACTATCATCTACTAAGCCCCACACATTGACAATATTTACTGCACCTGTTGCAGATACTCCTGTAACACCAATAACAATGTCAGCAACGGTTACATCCCCAGTCGCTCCAGTGCCTTCAACACCTGTCGGAACAATCGTCTGACCCAATCCAACAGTAACTGTGCCTGCTGCTCCAGTACCTTCAACACCCGTAGGCGATACATTTGCACCCGCTGTTGTAGTGACTGCACCAACGGCGCTAGTGCCCGCCACGCCTGTAACAGAAACGCTCGCATTTGCACTAACTGTAGCCGTTCCGATAGCTGAAGTACCTGAGACCCCAGTAACAGAAACATTTGCTGCACCCGTCGCCGTAATCGACCCAACAGCACCCGTGCCTGCAACGCCTGTGACCGAAGTACTTGCATCTCCGGTAACCGTAACCGATCCAACAGCGCCTGTACCTGCAACGCCTGTGATAGAAACAGTGACGCCCGACCCTTCGATGATCGTGACGGAGCCGATTGACCCTGTTGCAGAAACACCTGTGATAGAAACATTTGCGTCTGCGCTGACTGTGACTGTGGTGACCGCACCTGTGCCTGAGACACCTGTGATCTCAACAGGGTCTGCTTGGCCCCACGGGCCTTCGCCCCAAGTACCTCTGCCCCACCCATTAAGATCTGCCACATACTACTCGCTACGCGATACGGATTATCGCGTTAGATGCATCCGCCGTTGGAAACTGAATAGTAAAATCACCAGCGGTGCTTGTCTTGTCCCCACCAAACGCCAACGTGCAAACAGCTTTGTCTGACTGAGTATCGTTATAAATCAGAGCACCGTTTGCAGTAATGGTGCTCGAACTGAATGTCAGATCAGAAAAATCGCAAAGTGCTGTAGTGCCTGATGTTGTAGGTGTAACACTAGTCAATGCTGCACCAGCCGCCGTATATCCTGTGCCAGATACTTCATTAGACGTTGTGTATGCAGTAGTGCTTGCGCCTAAAGAAGCAGAGCTTGTATACAAAGCTAACTTAAACGTATTGCCAGAAGTGGCAGTAAAGTTGTGCGTACCAACAAGAATCTCTTGCTTGAAGGATGTGCACATAGCTGTAGATATAGCCATTATAAACTCCTAAGTATGTCTGCCATGTCCTTATGACCTTGACGTTCTAGTTCTGCAATAAGTGTCGTCCTATCGCTTTTTATTGCCTCTTTTATGTAATGTAAAGCCGTAGCTCTGACCGCTTCTTTAAATGCTTCTGCTTGTTGCGCTATCACGGGGTGACAACTACCACCCACACTTACAATTCTACCTGCGGCAGCTTGTGCCCAAAACTCAGGGTCATGTCCCTTGTGTTCTGTGGTGGCAACAAAAACGTTACCCACTTCTATTTCTGGTGCTTTCATAAACATGCTACGTAACCGCCTGCGTATACTGACCTTCTCTATATGTGTCTCCACGCAGCTTGCCATCGCCTAACGCTTTCAACAGAGTTAGCGATTGCGCAAACATCTGTTGGTACATCGCAACCATATCTTGTTCGCCCTTCATAAAGCGTATCGCTTCAACTAAAGAGCCGTTTAATAACGCAGAATCAAAATTTTCGCCAAGCCAAGGTAACGTACTGGCAGTGACAATTGACTCTGGGTAGTACCCATAATGAAGCTCCACAGTCAAACTAGCACTGGGTGTGGGGCCAAGAATAAAAGTCTCATCGTTAAAATTAGCGTAATGCTTTGGAGTACCTGTAGACGCGGGCGTGGGGTACGCTTCACGAATGAAGTTAACATCTTTATTGAGTAGGAAATCAAAAGACCCATCACTATTAACTACAGCTAGACTGTAGGTGTATAAATAATCTGACGGCACAGCCAGGTATTTGTTACCTGATGTCATGGTGCCCGATACATTCTTTCTTAACGACGGAAGCTGAACAGTGTTATATATAAACTGTTCTGTCTGCTGCACAAACATAGCAAGTTGGTCACTTGTGAATGTGGTTTCACAAATATCTTGTATGTTCGCCGTTAACTGTGAGTAGGTCATACTCATAATTTATGCCATAGGCCCACGAGCCATAGTTCCTTTTGTAGCTGCGCCCGTACCACGAATTTTTATGCCCGTAGTTTTAACGTTCTTCATGTCAGTCTTAGGGGCATTCTTTACTGGCTTCACTGTGCTCATATTTTTCATAAGATCACCTAAGTTGTTGTTACCGTTACTGTACCTATTTTCCCTGTAGCAACAAGGCTATTAGGTGTTAACCCAAACGGATCTCTACCCGCACCAACTGGGTTAAAGCTATACTGTATCTGTCTACTGCTATTGCTACCCGCTTCACCTAAACTTCTATCAGGTCTCGGATCACGAATAGCTTGAGGATCGTCCACGGGAAACTCACCTAACTTCAACTGAGGGTGGTCAGGATTCCAGCACTCATGACAAGCCTTTAGATTAGTAGTTTTACCCTTCCGTATTATCTCTTTCAGTTCTCGTAGCTTGAACTGAAACCCGCAGATGTCGCACTCTGCGATAGCACGTTTTGTAGAGGCGAAACGATTAGACATAACCTATTTTAGGCACGAACCGAGCAGGTGCTTTCACCCTATCCTCTTCAGCAGCTAGCTGAAACTGTTCTTCGTAAACATCTTTGAGCAAAGGTATGCGAGGTGCTAGTTCTGGGTCTTTCATGGCTATGTGGTACGCCAGCCCCGCAACCAGACAAGGTAGGAACCTAAAGTTCACGTCAGGAGTTTCTACTCCGTTACCTGCGTCTTGTATGCGCCTCATACGATAGTATTTAAAAACGTATGTATCGCTTTTATCAGGCACAGGCCATACATTTATTTTTGGGTTAGCCACAAGTCTTTCTATGTAAACTTGTATCGGCCTGCCTTCTGTTAATTTATTAGGTATGGATGCGTATGTGCTAACGCTAATACGATTTATCGTAAGATCCTGCTGTGTATATTCATCGCCAGCGTTTGTACGTATTACCTGCTCTAACAAATCAATAGTATCCGCAGGTAGATCATACTGCGCGGTATCCTTGACTAGATTTACCGTGCCCTCATCTATCGTCCACAAATTAAGACCACGATTCTGCCACTCAATAGTCATTAAATTCATGGATCTTCGAGCAGTGCGAAGGTCATATCCTGAACGCATTTCACGGCCCGCACGTTCCCATGCTTCTTCAGCGATCTCCGTGAAGTCCATCTCAAACGCGGTTGTTCCAGAGGTAGCCATCTATTTCTTCTTAGTTGCTTTTTTAGCCGCTGCTTTTTTAACTGGTTCTTTCTTTGGCGCTGGAGTTGGTGTGGGCTGTAAATGTTCCAGCCTAGCCTTCGCCTCTTCTTCACTCATCAGGCTCGCATCTACTACGGTGTATGTGCCATCTTCGTTCTTACTACCTACTTGAAATACGGGCCGACCATCGGAGAAGTTGCCGTTTTGAAAAACCTCTAGTTTAGCCATTCTTAGTACCTCTTACGTACAGAGTTTTCTTTCTGCGGCCACCCATGACAGCCCCGCAACCTTTGTGATTTTCGCGGATCATACCGCCCTCTTTTGCAGTTCTTACCTTAGCCTTTTTAGTGTTTGCTACTACTTGCTGCCCTCTTGCCCCAGCTTTCTTTTTCTTTCTGGCAGTTTTGGCTCGCTCTGCTTGACTAAGAGACTGCGCTTTTGCTTTTGGTAGGCACCGATCAGGATTCTTTTTGTTTTTTGATGTGCCACATGGCCCCTTGATCTTGCCGTCGGTGCCAATACGAACCCATTGCTGCTCTCGCCACTGTTTAAGCTGACCCATTACTTTACCTTTCGCGCTCTACGTATGGCTTCTTTGCCACGTTTAGCAATGTCTGCTTGCGTGTGTTTACCTGCTGCCTTAGCTCTTTGCTCTAGCACCGTAAGTATCTGTATCTTCCTAGCAAAGGGTTTTCTTATCTTCTTGACCTTAGCCACGGTATCACGAGCATCTTGCGCAGTAGCATACTTTATGGACACCGTATCTTTGGGGTTCTCGTCCGTATACAGTCTTCTACCACTGCCCTTTGGCTTTTTACCTGTTCCTACCTTGGGGTCTTTAGCCATTACTTCTTCTTTTTCTTGCTGCCTTTGGCGTAGTTAGGGTCTTTGCAATATTTAGAAGCTGCCATGTTTGCATAGGCAGACGGGTAGGTATCAAACGTGCGCTTGGCCCACGCCTTACCAGCAGGGCATATTTTTCCCTTCGATTTAACCTTACCGCCTGACTTGTAGTATCGTCTCATCGCATCTTCGCTGGACGTACACCCTTACGAGCGATACCGGCACCGCGAACCTTTTGCTTGGTGGCTTTTTTCTTAGTGGCAGTCTTAGACTTCATGCCGCCTGCAGCATAGCCTTTGGTCTTCATCATGCCGCCTTTGGCCTTGAATCCCATAGTATTACGCACTTTTGTAGGCAGCTTTTTGAGTCCCTTGTTGCCTTCTGGCACATCTTTTAGTCCGCCAGCCATGTAACCTTTAGTCTTCATGCCACCCTTTGCCATGCCTTTGGCTTTCATTTTGCCGCCAGCTTTCATGCCCTTAGCTTTCATTTTAGATGTCATCTTGCCACCAGCTTTCATGCCCTTAGCTTTCATTTTAGATGTCATCTTGCCACCAGCTTTCATGCCTTTAGCTTTCATTTTAGATTTCATACCGCCTCCTCTAAATTTTAAGGGCATCTCATCTTTTGGTGGTCTAAGCGCATCAGACCTACCTGAAGTACGTTCTTCTTTAGCCACTCGCTTATTACGTTTAGTATCCTGACCTCTGCGTATAGACTGAGGACTTGATTCTTTCTTAACGCCAATATTAGCTTCATCCGTCTTTTTCATAACGGCGGACTCGCGTTTTTTAATTTCGTTTTTAGCCTTGTCTACAGCCGCTTTACCAAATTTCATCGTGGCTGCTCTAGCGCCATTTGCCATGAGGAATTTAGCTGCTGCGCCTAATGCTGGTAATGCCATGATTCACTCCGCGTATAAGTTGTTAAATATCTGGTTGGTATCTAACGTATAATCCAAATCAGACTTGCTATAATGCACATACTGAGAAGGTCTAAAATCTGGTGCTCCTTCGCCTGTCTCAAACCATGCTGGATGAGTAACACGTACTCTGTTGTTGGGTAGGGCTACTATGTTCCCCGTCCACTCACCCGCATCTAAAAGTTCCATAACGTGACTCTGCTTGTGTTGCGCAGGGTCATCGCCTATTTCTGAATCTGTATAATCCACCGTAAACAAGTATTTTGCTGGGTACATTTCACCGTCTATCTTTGCTAGCCAAGGGCATGGTGTTGCCCTATCAAGCACGTAAACAGCGTGCGTGCGAGAACTACAATCCCAAGGCTGTGCTGCCCATACGTCCATAGGCTCAGGCCACTCATCATACGGAGTGTCACCACATAACGCCGTTATAGGCATACGTGCCCACATAGCGCCGCCGTGTACGTTAGGTTCACTCTCGTCATCGTAAGTTTCTGCTCCAGTAAAAATTACCTGAAAACTCAAACACCTGCAGGGTATAGTCGTAACCGCGATAGCCATTGCGTGTAAAAACTCGCCGTGGTACTTCTCATGGTTATGGGTATACTCCCGCCGCACCCAACACTTAAAGTGCGGGATGTTGCTTTGTAAGTATGCCAAGTTAGCATCTCCATCTTTTTCGCGCCTGTCGCAGCCTTGAATTAGGGTCTTTCGCTGCTTTAGGGAATTTTTTCATTTGACCCGCTGAACGCGCACAGAAAGACTTTCTGCGTGCTGCTCGTTTACCCGTAGGATTTTTCTCAGTAACCGCCGTTTGCAGTTTGCTTCCGGGGTTTTTTCTTCTGTATGCCTTAACACCCGCTTCAGTCATACCTGCGCCAGACTTTGTAGGGCGAAAGTTTTTCTTGTTGCGGGGTGGCATACCCCCCTTACTAAAAGAGGGGCAAGGTGGCTTCTTCTTGTAGTAGCTACGCAAAGCTATCAGCCAAACTTTTTACGCAGATACAATATGACCGTATAGGTGTCGCCACTGCTGGCTCCGACAGTGGTGAACTTTACGTCCCCCGTTTTGCCAGTTCCTGCGTTGTTGGTTAGCCCACCAAATATAGAATAGTCGTGATTACCACTCTGGTTCTCACCTAGTTCTATTGCCATAACATCTGTATCTGCATCGAACAGAATACGCACTTTCATGCCAATACACTGCCACCATATACGCTCTATATTAACGTCGGTGCAGGATTGTCCGGTGCGTGAATCTGCTTCCAGTGCACTCACATCTACTTTAGTCACGGCAGTTTCACCAGTGCCATCAGAGATGTTTGTTAGTTTGATAGCTACAAAAGAAGGCCCATCAACTATTATTTGAGAAGCTACTGCATCAGCCATGACTGCCTCCTATTACTGGTCAGCAAACTGAGGAGCAGTAGTGCTAGTTACATTCCCAAAAATCTGATAGTTGGTTGTATTCAGGCCGATGATCGTTACTTCAAAACCCGCAGGCACGTTCAACTGTATGCTGCTGTTAGAGTCGCCATCAGAAAATACGGAACTTACTTCGTTTCCGTCCGTATCTAGGAAGGTAACACCACCAATATAAAAATTAGTGTTGCCGGGAGTAACAATAAGCGCATCCGTAGCATCAGCAGCGCCACCAGCGTAAACAAACTTAAAAACAGATCCAGCAATAGGAGCTGGGAGCGTATAAGTATTATCTTGACCGCCATCAGGGACAAGAAGAATCCTTCCGCTATGAGTTGCATTAGTGAGCGTAACATTTCCATCAGATAGGCTAACAGGCCCGTCACCAAGCGTTACTATTTCTGTGATTGCGCCCGACGTAGCATTTTTGCTAATAGTCTTGAGCGTACTTTCTGAGCGAATCGGGCCGCTAAAAGTAGTAGTACCCATGTGTATCTCCTGTCGTGGGTTATGTCAGCCACACTATGCGGCTGTCAGGGACAAAATACTTATACAGTAGAAAAAGAAAAGGGGCAACAATGTGCCCCTTCTCATACAGCGTCTTACGCTCCGGGTGATCCGAAAATCCCAAGTGGGTCGGACACGCCAAAACTATATCGCTCGCGGGCCTTATAGCGCGAGTTGCCCGTGTCAAAGTCTGCATCCATAGATGTAGCCATCGGAGAACGAACAAAGTGCTTAAGACCATTTGGTACGTCGGTCATTAAGAAGAACGCATCAGTATCAGTCAGGTAATGATTGATTGAGTAACCACCGGGAATAGATCCGTTGTTACGCAATGCGTTCAAATCGTTGTCAGCCGTCCCTACACGACCTTCAGTTTCAAGCAAACGAGTTGCTACGAACTGCAGATTCGGTGGGATAATCAGCTTGGTGGGGCGTGCTGCAATCAGCAAACCACGCTCATCAGTCCAACCTGCAATCTGAATAACAGCCGCTTCCAAAGAAGTTTCGTTAAGGTCAGCCGCAACAGCGGGACGGTTTGAGTTAGTGCCACCAGAGACGAGCGGGTGATCCGTTGCACAAAGCGTTTTGCCATCACCGTAAGTGGTGCCTGATGCAAACGCATTGTTAAGGATAGTCGCCGCTTTCACTTGCTTGGTGTACGCCATAGCGCGTGCCAGAGCCTTTGTATAACGAGCAGATAACGAGTCATACAGATTATCCTCGATTGCTTCCTCGGTGATACTAAAGCCCATAGCCACGGTCTCGTGCGTATAACGAGCAGTGAATGCTTCTTGTGCGTTGTCATACTCAATCGCAGCGCCTTCGTCTTTGACAGGAGCAGCGGAAAAACCAGACAACTTGGTTTCTTCTTCAAAAGAACGGTCAGAAGTCTCTGATTCAAAGATTTCTGTGTGCTCTTCACCATACTTAGCGTACTCCATTCCAAACAAAGCGTTCAGTCCGGGCAGGAGTTCTTTAAGTAATTGCGCTCTTGAAATAGCCATTTTACCTTACTCCTTATACGCCAGTAGTGTTATCAAATGCGTGGCCCGCATTCCACTTAACATACGCTTCCGTGAACCCGCCAGAAGAGTTCTTGGTTTCTTCAACCAACTCAACAATACGGAAAGGGAGCGTAGCTGTGGTAGCAGACGTATCTGAAATAGCACTTGCAGAATTACCTGTTACGGTGCTTCCGGTGTTGTCTACTCCAGCGACATTTGCGCCAATATCAGTGATAGCCAAGTCACCAATCGTTGTACCAGAAGATACAACAGCGGCCTTGAACAATACGTCCGTAGCATCACACACATACGCTTTAATATCTGAAGCGGCTGTGCTTGCTGGGTAGTATTGTCTGAAAGTCACCTGTGAGGTGCTTGGATCGGTGTAAGTTACACCCATGAAAACTCCAATAGGAGTCATAGCAGCATCAAACGTATCACGTTCAACGGTGCCGCCGGTTACTAACTTAACAGCGTCCCCATAGAAAATGTCCGTCCCATAACCACTGGCTATGCTGTACTGACGAACTGTGCCTACATATGGAACACCACTAATCAGCTTTACCGGCTTCAGCCCATAGGGGGCATCGACTGTTGGATAAGCCATGATGTTAACCTCTTAACAAAAATTTAAGTTCCTTTACCAAAATTGGTAACTTTTGTAGTGCGCTCGTTAAACAAAGGCATACGAGGATCATTTTCGCGCATGAGGTTGTTATCTACAGAATGCATCTGTGATCTAGATTGGTTTTCGTAATAGTCATTACGTTCTTGAACCAATTCTGTTGGAGCTTTACAAAGCAACAAACCACCTTGCAAGATATTACCTTCAAATCTTTCGTCTTTGTCGGTCAATGCAAACTCTGGGTGATCTTCAGCTTTGACTGGCTCCCAACCTTCACGTAGTTTAGAAGAAACATTAGTGGCATCTGTTTGGCCCTGAGTAGACACTCGTACCCAACGAAACTCATATCCGTCCTGTGGCTTTGGTGAAGGTAATACTTCGGGCCGTTGCCATGAACGCTTACGAGCTTTAGTCTCGCGTGTATCGTTGTCTCTCTTGATCCTATTTTCAGCCATTATTGTTCCTCATTTCTTGTGCAACCTGTTTGGCGTATTCTTCAAGTGGAACTCCCAATCTTTTTGCTAGGGCTACCTGTGTTTGCGTTAATGTCACCTTTTTAGGTGCTGTGCTCCGCGTAGCGGGTGCAACCACATTTGACCTTGGCTTGGGTTTCTCTTCTATTGTCGATGCATCCGCAAATTCTTGTGGAAACACCTCTCGCATACGAGCATCAATGCGCTCGTAGTATTCGTCACTCGTAGGATCTACACCCTGTCTTACTAACTTATGATGTAGCCCTACAGCTAAACTTGTCATTTCTTCGTCTTGGTCAAACCAAGGGTTTTCCTTTCTCCATTCGTATGCACGAACATCATACGATTGCTGTGCGTTAGTCGTAACATCTTGTACCGAAGTTTCTTCTTCTTGTAAAGCAGGCACTTTGAAGTTGTTTAGTTTGTCAGACCTTATTTTTGCGCTAGTTAAAGTTTCTTGCGCTTCAATAACTCTGTCTGCCTCTCCAGACTCGTAAGCATCTTTGTAAACTTGCTTCGCCTGTAGTAACTCTGCAGCTACAGCTTTTTTAGCCTGCTCAAGAAGCGCCTCTTGGTTCTTTGTAACGTTGCCTTTTAGCTCTTTGTTTTCATCTACGAGCTTCTGGGCCAACTTTTCTAACTCTTCACGCTCTCGTAACGCCTGTTCTTTTGCACGGCGCTCATCGTGGTAGCCTTTGCTAAAATGCTTTATGCGTTGCTGAACTTTCTCAGAATAGTCTGCAAGCTCTTCATCTGTGATGTCTTTTGGAGGTTCTGAAGGCTTGCGGTTTCGATCAGCCTTTGGTGTATCGTCCACAACCTCAATATCAAGTGCGGGTTCTTCTTCAACTTCAGCCACAGGCTCTTTGTAATCTTCTGCCGTTTTCTTGCCTGTTATATCAATCTCTACTTCACTGGAGTTTTCTACTTCCAATACAGCTTCCTCTTGTTCTGGATCAGGAAAAGAAAATTCTACTTTCTGAAACGCCATAACTTACTCCTTATACTCTCTCAACGCCACGAGGGTCTGGTACAACAGCTTCAATAGAATCATCGTTCATCAAACGATATTCTTTCCCATCTATGGAAAACCTAGTTCCTGTATTAGCACGGAACATCACATAGTCCCCCGGCTCACACCAAGGGCCAGTGGGGAAGCGGTCTGCATCAGAATAGGCTTGTTCGCCCATATCCAGCACAAGCCCTATGATCGACATGATCTGTTCGTGGTTTTTTGTTGTGACAGATTTAAGTAAGTCTGTGCCGTCAAAAGTCTCTTCAACATGCGGCATAGCAATTAATACTTTGTACCCCACAGGCACAGGTATTTGAGCTTCAAACTCCTCTTCGGTGACTATTGCTTCTGCAATATCAGTCATCTTCGTACTCCAAATTGCGCGAGAGGTCTTCTATATATTGCAAACAGGTTTCGAGACCCCGAACCAAACCTGTAGTTTCCTTATACATGGCGAAGTCTTTAGCTCCCCCCGCAGTAAGAAATTCAACTGCTGAAGATTTATCTTCTTCGAGTCTTTCTTTAAGCACGTCTAAGACGGTTTTTGCCACTATTGAGTCCTGTCTGAATCCTTAATGGTCTTCAACAAATCTAAATCTAGTTTAGTATTATCTTTTCTTCTGTCAGCCGCTAGTTTAGCACCTGCTTTCTGTGCATCTATTTGCAGCTCTTGCTGTTCTATTTCAAGTTGTTTTGCATCAATGATAGCATCGGCTTGGTTTTTCTGTGCTTTTAGTTGTAACTCTTGCTGCTTTAACTGCGCATCTGTTTGATCTTTCGCCGCTTTACGCTGCACCTCTTGTTGTTTTATCTGTAGCTCGGCTTGCTGCATCTGTATTACAGGATCTTGCGCCTTCTGTTGCGCTTGTTGCTGTGCGGCCTGTTGCTGATGCTGTTGTGTTAATTGCTGCCCTGCGTCCGCCATGAGTTGTGACATCTGTAGTTCGATGTCTTCTGGCAACGCCTCGTTGGGTACAGGTAGCTTGACCCCAAGTTTCTCTTCGATCTGCTTGCGGTATAAGAAGCCTGTATGTTCTGCGATGTGCGCCTGCAATGCTGCCATGATTGGTTGGGCTTGCGGGTTCTGTCCTATAAGCTGCCGTACCATAGGATCTTGCATAAACGATTGGTGTGTTGCGATGTGCGCTTCGTGATCTTGGTATATAAATGCCTTCATCGGTTTGCCCATGAGAGCGTTCATATTCTCGCTTACAGGATCTACTGGAGTTGCATCTTCTTCTGTAGGTACAAGTTTATCGGCATTTTTAACACCCAGCACCTCTATCATCTGTCTGTGTAACTGCGGTAAGTCATATATCTGTGGCGCAGTTTGCGACATCTGTAGCACAGCTTGGTACTGCACTACACGCTGGGCCATCGTAGAACTGTTCGGATCGCTGACAGGGATCACATCCACCATCATGTAATCCGCTTGCTTTGCGGTCACTTCCCCCCGCACAGGCTCGTAAGCATATTCTGCGGGGGCGTACTCAGCCATTATTAGCTTGAGCATCTTAAACTCTTGCTTCATGGCATAATGAACGCGAGCTTGAACTGCGGCCATCGGTTTTAGAGTGCGCTCCAGAAGAGCCAGAGTAGTCCCCACAGGAGCGTTTGCTGACATGTCCGAAATGTTCATGTCGCTGATTGCACCTAGCCTACGGCCCTCCTGCGTTATCTGATTAAGCAGAGCAAGTAGGGTTTGACTTGGTTCCTTATAAGGAAGCGTCATTATATTGTCTTTGATGCTACCAGATGGCACATCTACATCTTTGAACTCTCCCGGCTCTATGGGTGTATCGTCACCTTTGATACGTAATCCACGGGACTTTAAACCCCCCGGTAAATTAGATAGCGTGCCAGCATCCACCAGTTGCCGTATTAGAGATGTTCCTGCCTTAGCGTACCCCCCTATGATGTGGATTAGACCTAGCCCATAAAAGCCAAATCCGGGCACATAGACGTAGTGTACGAAATGCTGACGTTTAAGCATGAAAGAGTCATCGGGATTCCAATTACGTCTTATACCTAAGACTTCACCAGAACCACGCTCTATCGTCACCACATACGGTTTTGCTATCTCTTCTTCAGAGTCATCAACACCTTCTATAACTATGTCAGCGTGGATCTCGTAGACGGCGTATCTATTGTCATCTGTTATAGAATAGCCACCCTCTTCAGCTTTACGCTCTTCGATGTCAGTGTGATATGGCTGTGGTTCGCCAAGCTCTATATCTTTGTAGAACCCAGAGGCTTGGAGTTTTTTGAGGTCATTCTTAGTCTTACGCATAACATGCGTAACACGCTCTGCGCTTTCTACGTTAGATGCGCCGTAAGGGACGATCACGTCTTCGGCGGGTATATACACCGCCACCTGTCTACCTATGTTTGGATCATAGTAGACCTTCTTAAATGCGCTACCCGCCAAGCCAAGGCTATACAATAAGCGTTCATGTTCGGGTCTGTACTCCACCATGCGCTCAGTAAGCTCGTAGTTCATATCGGCTTTTACGCGCTGTGCAGCTTCTTCTTTTTCTTTTGTATCTTCCCCAAGAATCTTAACTTTGACTGGGCCAGCCGCAGGGAATGTTTCGGACATGGTTTCTGCTTGGAAGCGTATAGCTGCTTCGGCAAGCACTGTAGAATACACTCCACACGCGCCATCCCACGGTTCCACTCGCTCTTCGTACTGGAACCCTAGAACATCCAACCCTTTTACAAACGTATCCGCCCAATCTTTACGGCTGGATATGTCCGCGTCTACAGCGCCCATCAAATCGCTGGAAATCTTACTTAAAATGTCTTCATCTAAAACATCGGCTAAGTTAGCATCGAAAGGAACAGTGTCGCCTATGTCAGCATTAGGGATAAGTGTTATCTCTACAGAGCCGTCATCCAGAGTAACCATATCTGGATTTACTATTTCTATTTCTAAGGCTTCTTCCGGCATATCTGCTTCCAGACCTGCAGGAGCTGCGTATAGTCCTTTATCTACTGCCATAAATATCCCTTAGTAATAGCCGCTTCCACGTCGCTTAAAATACCGCTGTTCTTCTGGCTCATCTGTCGGTAGCCGTATAAACCCGCCCTGTCTGAATCGCATAAGTGCCATAACTGTCGAGTCAACCAAGTCATCATGGCTCATAAACGGAAATCCAGCAATCTCTTCAACTACTTCTTCTGCCCACCTCGTAGGCGGAATCCACACCAAACCAGACGCGACAATATCAGATACTGAATTAAGGCGTGCAAGTTTATCGCCCGAGCCTCTGTGTGGGGTGTACTCCGATACAGGTAGACCCATACGCCTCATTTCTTGGTACAACGCCGTGCCCGATGATTTCTTCTCTACAATAAATGCGTCAGGTTCCCACTCAGAATACTCTTCCATCGCCATGTCTTTTAGCTCTGGAAACTCCATGCGCTTCTTGATGCTATTTAATAGGATGATATTAAAGGCTTCAGTTTCTTCATTAAGAAACACGCCCCACGTAGTAAGCGCCGTGTAGTCTGCTCGGTTATGTGCTTCTGCGGCTGCGTCCAGTGACATTATTATATACTCGCAAGAAGGTGGCGAGCCTTGCTCCCATATCTGCCACCACTCACGTTTAACTAACGCGGCCTCTTCTGCGGTAGGCTCTTGCTGATACTGTGCATTCCACTGAAAAGTAGGCATGGATGCCTTGGTGCGAAGCAGTGCTTCTAAGTCAAAGAACTCAGGCCATAGCGGTTTCTGTATGGGTTCACCCGTTTCTTTGTCATCCACATCTAATAAAGCAGGAAACTCTACGATTTCGTACTGATCCGCCCGCTCATTCTGCGTCATATCCTTAGTTACACGCCCAGTTAGGTCGTCCATGTGCCATCGGGTCTGAATTATGGCTACACGGCCCCCCGGCATGAGACGAGTACGCGCTCCGAAGGTAAACCAGTCGTATGCTTTGGAGAATGTCTCAAAATTACCGTTAATTACGTCCTGTTCTGAGTGCGGATCGTCCACTAATAACAAATCTGCGCCTCGTCCTGCGATGGATGAGCCAATACCACAGGCGTAATACTCTCCACCTGTGTTTGTATTCCACCTACCGGCTGATTTTGAGTCACTTGCTAGCTGTACCGTAGGAAAAATAGCCCCATACTCGTCGGCGGTTATCATATTCCGTACTTTTCGCCCAAAATCCACCGCCAAGTCGGTAGTGTGGGACACCATCATCACCTTTTTGTTGGGATTCCGCCCCAGAAACCACGCTGGGTACATGATAGACACAAGATTAGACTTGCCGTGACGTGGTGGGATGTTTACACAGATGCGATCTTTGTTACCTTGCTCAATATCCATGAGCATATCAGCCAAGATACGGTGATGTTTGCCCACAATGAAGTCAGGCTGCATCCGTTTACAAAATTCTATGAGATCATTGTACGCCGCAACGTTCAATCTACGCTGCGCTAGCTCGTCTACTATACGATCTATTTCGACAATTTCTTCTGGTGTGTAGCTGTCGAGGTTATCCAACATCTGCTGGACTTCTTCCTCAGTAAAATCCAACGCCGATTCAGTCATCGTAGTCGTCGTTGCCCAACTCTACGGTTACATCCAATAAATTACCGTCAAATTCAACAGGTGTAGTGTATTCAGCGTCTTCAATGTCCGCTGTAGAAATTATTTTTTCAAGTTTTCCACGTAACTTGTTACGTAAGTCTTCGGTAGATTGGTGTGTTATAGTCACCTGAGACTTTTCTGCAAACAATCCTACGTCAGAGATCTTACCTAGAAGCTCCAACGCACGGATACGTACACGCGGGTCTGCGTTTTCTGACTCTATCAACAGCTTGTTTGTAACTAAATGCCGTATCTGCGTGGCATTTTCCGCTACTGAATGCCCAAACTCTTTCAGTATCGTGTCTGTAAGCACCAAAGATGCAGGAGTCAGGGCTGCAGCCCGCTTAGTTGTTACTTTTTTGGACGTTTTATGAGGATCATCTGCATACGCTACTGCAAGTTTTGCAGCAACGTCTTGATCCTCTGAAGTAGGAGTGATGTCTAGCCCCTCTTCTGCTAGCTCCATAGCAGTGTTACACGCTGCTTCTGCCCTGTCTTTCAAATCCATATTAGATAAATCTTCTGACAAAGGTACGCCTATTTCTGGTTTGAGTAGCATTGTCATAATAACTTACGAGTAAAACCCTAGGCCATGCTTGGCCAACCCTACCGTAAACAGGTGGCCAGCGCAAAGCCCTGTCACATATAGGTTTTTTGGGTGTTGGCCAAGTTGGCCACCCTTTTTTAAAAACTTTTTCAAAAATCCGTAACTTGCTGATCCTAATGATAAATAAAAGCTATCACTTGTTACTAGTAAAAGTCTAAAAGACCAAAAAGACCAGAAACGACAAAACTAAAAATAATATATATGTAACGTGTCATAAGGAGGTTGGGACTCCAAAGGGGGGTGTTTCCATATATTAGGGGGGTGGGGGTGCCGAACTGGGAAAAAACCGATTTATTCGTGGAAATTAGTAATATATAGACGTGTGTACATGCGCGTAGCACAGCGGCCCATAGGGGAGGGGTGGGTGTTTGTTATAAGTACTTATAACGAAAGTTGCATATAACTCGTTATGTGCTATTATTTGCTTGTGGTTAATACCACATCACATAAAACAACTTACATGGAGTAAGACAAATGACTAGACCAAGCCACGTAGAAATCAACGAAGCAACAGCGACTATCGAACAGCGCAATCTTCTCAAGAAATGGGGAAAGAATCGCAAGCAGGGGGCCACGTTGGTTTCACAGTTTGTTGCATCCGGTGCTAACTATGCGGATTTCAAAAAGTCAGAGGATGGCTGCAATGCTGCAAATTATGATCTTTTTAAAGAAGATCTTTGCAGCGTCATCTATAACAAAGACGATCTTGCACTGTTAAACACACCGACCAAAGCATTAGACGACGAAGCAAAAAAGGCTAAGAAAACGCTGCAGCAAAAACCTGGGGCCTACATGGGATTCATGTACTCGGAATTGAAAAAGCTGCAAGTTGAAAAAGTCGAAGGCGCGGCTAAAGCATTGGAGACAGCACTACTTGAAAAGCTGGTGGCGGTAAAGGGCAAAGCCGAGAAGCATGAAGGTGATACAAAGTTAAACATCACTGCATTCACGCGAGATCTCGGTAAGCTAATCGAAGTTCATTTCGGCAAGCAATCGTAACCACTAACCACTAAGCAACTAAGCCGGGCACGTCCCGGCTTTTTTGTGCCTGTAATTTGTCACCTACAAAAATCCAACCCACCCGGCCCCCGGAACTCAGCAATCCTACTGATAACAGTTCCCACCTAGCGTTGAGACTGCGCAGCGTGGAGCCTTCAGCCTTTTGTGATAACAGTTCCTACCTAGCGTTGAGTCCCTTTTGTTATAAGCACTTATAACAAACGCAATGTTCCGCAATGTTCCCTAATGTTCCCCAAATGTTCCCTAAATGTTCCATGCAAAAGGAACATTTGTTTCGTTGTATCTAGTGGTATTTGGTGGCAAGTAATATATGTTTCATTACTAAAAAACTATATAAATATATAATGTTCCTTTTTTCCCAAATAGAGAGCATTTATTTCCGCGCTCTCCCCTCGAAAAGCGGATTGTTCCTCTCTCACACACGCCAGCACAGACCCGCTAAATTTCCAAATAAACGGAACATTGGAACATTCGTTTATTATCAATAGCTTGCAAAGGTACGTGATAGAACATTTGGGGAACATTACAGTACAAACCATCACAACTTCCCACACCATACTATTTACTATACAATGACGTTGTTAATAACTAAAAAATACCTTTTTACATAACTTGACATTACTTGTTATATATACTATAATAGAGGTTCGTTTGCGGGTATTCCGTGTGTTTATCCGTGGGCGTTCATTAATTTATTGGAGACTATTATGGAAGACGTTATAAGTACTTATAACAACCCGCTCGCCGAAGCCCTAGAAAGTGAGCCAAACATAGGCAGCGTGCCTACGCTAAGTTCGTCAGCAATGATAGCGCAGCTAAACATCAGCCAGTGGGGACACAGACGCAAGGATCGTTTGGTGTCTAACCAAGTTGCTGACATGTACGGGGCCAAGCGTAGTGCTGGCAAGTATGACAAAGAGCTTATGCCTGAGTTCACCAAACTGATTGAACTGGGCAAGTTCGTTGCTATGGCGCGTAAGACGCATTCGAGCAATACCCTTGAATGGTCGAACATGGGCATGCGGATGATTAGTACTGATGCATACCCCGACTATGTGGAGAAAATGACCGCGCTGGAGAACGAGTTCAATCGTAAAGTCAAAGAGGTCATTGCCGATTATCCTTGGGAGATAACCAAGGCCAAAGCTGCTCTGGGTAACATGTACGATGCATCTCTTTACCCTACCGAAGAAGTCCTCAAGTCAGAGTACAAGTGGAAGCTGACCTTTCAGCCGATACCCGAAGCGGGGGATCTCAGGGTTGACTTACCCAACGAGGCGTTGGATGCGGTCAAGCAAGGATATAAAGAGTTCTATACAGGCGCTATCAAAGGCGCGATGAATGACCTGTGGAAGCGGTTGCACAACCCAGCCAAGCAGGACGGAATACTCGACAAGCTGGTCAGGAATCTGGAGATGACCACAGACGAGTATGGCAACGAGAAGCCTACGCGCACCAGTGAAGGTGTGTTTGAGGCGGCTATCGAAATGTGTCGGATGATGCGTGACTTCAACGTAACAAAAGACACACAGATGGAAGCGATACGGCATGAGCTTGAATCTGCCCTTGGGTCAACCAACGTCGAGAGTCTGCGTAACAACATGACTCAACGCGAGACCACAAGACTCAAGGTGGAAGAAGTCATCTCAAAACTACCATCACTAAATATGTAACTACGTTATAAGCACTTATAACAAAACTTTGTAAGGGAAAATTATGAGTAATCTATCAAGAATGTATGCGCTCAATCACGATCAAGTCGTGGAGCTAATCATGGCTATTGGCAAGACCAACTGGGTGCATGTCCAAGGTCTCAAGGGTGTGGGCAAGACTACGCTGTTACAGATGCTGGCTAAGTTACTGCCAACACACGAGCCGCGCTACGTTGACACAACCATGCTGGAAGCGGGTGACTTAGCGATCCCACGGTTCAAGGATGCAGAAGAAGGCGACAGTGTTTCTTTTGTAGCCAACGAGTCGCTGGGTCTGCACTTGAACAAGCCACTGATTATCTTACTGGACGAGTTGCCCAAGGCATCGCCGACAGTGAAGACACCGTGTATGCGGCTGGGGCTTGAACGAATGTTTGCGCAATACAAGTTACATGAAGACTCTATCGTCATCTCTACCGGCAATCTTGGGGTAGAGAAGCTGGGTGACTTGTTACCTGCACATGCACTCAATCGCATGACCGTCGTGGAGCTTAGATCACCTACGGGTCAGGAGTGGCTGGAGAACTACGCTGTACCCAACAATCTGGAGCCGATTGTTTCTGGCTGGGTCTACGAGAACAAGAACAAAGTGTTTCAAGACTTCCGCGATGTTGAAGATCCAGAGAACAACACGTTCATCGACCATCCCCGCGCAACGGATCGGGTGGCATGTACCACACCAAGGTCTGTCACCAAAGCGGCATTCATCGTGCAGAATCGTGCAAACATGGACGACCAGACGCTGACCGCTGCATTGATAGGTACGATTGGTTACAGCGCGGCTACTGACCTGATGACGTTCATTCGGCTGGCAGATCAACTGCCCACGTTGGATTCCATCAAGCAGTCACCTGATAGCGCGATGATACCCACGGCAGGGCCAGCGCGATGCATGGTCATCACTCGGATGTTGTCGGATATTGACAGTAAATGTGTGGATGCCTACGTGACCTATCTCAACCGGCTAGACCAAGACGAGAAAGGTTTGTTCGCCCATGCGGTCAGAAACCCCAAGAACCCCAACCGTTCCATGATTAGCAAGAACGCCAACTGGACAAAGTTCTGCGCAGAGAACGGCTGGATGTTTGCAGCGGATAAAGTGTAAGGAGGTAACATGTTCGGAGTAACTACACAACTAAGTGCCCAGCAGCGTGTCGATAAAGGCCGCGTTGCTTGTATCGGTCATCCCAGATACATGGCGATGGCTGGCATTATTATGATGCAGAAGTATGAAGTGGTTGATAACCCCGACATGACTGCGTGTACCAACGGACGTGACGTTAAGTTTGGTAGGCAGTTCGTTGAGTCGCTGACCGATGCGGAGCTACGGTTCCTCATACTGCACGAGTGCTATCACATGATCTTCAAGCACTTGATAACGTGGAAGCATCTGTGGGACAAGTCACGCACAAGAGCGAATCATGCGTGTGACTTTACGATCAACGGCAAGCTGGTGGATGAAAACCGCCAAGATGGATTCGCCAAGATGCCTGCCGTTGGTTTGTACGATGACCGATTCCGGTTGCCTGATGGTACATGGATGGGGCCGCCGATTATCTTTGACATGCTCACAGATGATGACGATACCGACCAGCCACAAGGCGGTGGGGGTCAAGGCGGGGGTTCATCGCTGGATGAACATGATTGGGAAGCAGCCGAAGAGATGACGGATGCAGAGAAGACCGACCTAGTGCGCGAGGTTGATGAAGCCATACGCCAAGGCGTTCTTAGTGCCAGCAAAGCAGGGCATGGTCACGATATGGTTCTGGATGAGGTGTTACAGCCACAGATTGACTGGACGCAGGTAGCACTCGACTTTGCGCAGTCTGTCTGCACAGGTAGTGACTACTGCACTTGGGCCAAACCCAATCGTCGCTACATCGGTTCGGACATCTACATGCCCAGTGCGCTCAGTGACAAGATCACCGAGATCGTGCTTGCGTGTGACACGTCAGGGTCATGCTTGTATGACGCACCTGCATTCCTAGCCGAGATGCAGTCTATCTGTTCCACACTCAATATTAGTGGGGTCAGGATTCTGTACTGGGGCAGTTCGGTTGTCGGTGACGAGTTCTACGACGAAGATACGATGGACAACTTTACTGAGCTTACCAAACCCGTAGGCGGCGGTGGCACTAAAGCACGGTGTGTAACTGATTACATGCAGGAACACCAGATCAACCCCGAAGGCGTGATCGTCTTTACGGACGGTGACGTATGGGCTAACGAATGGGGTACTTGGAACGTGCCAGTTCTATGGTGTATCAAGGACAACCCCAAAGCCAAGCCTCCGGTGGGCAAGACAGTACATCTAACAGCAGACCAACTCTAGCAGACAGATGGGCGCTACAGGCACGACAGAAAAAGCTGAAGAAGCAGAAGAGGATAATCTGTCTGATTTAAATATTTAGTTATAAGTACTTATAACAAAGTATCTAGAGACAGGATTTATCCACAACCATAAAATAATTTATGTAAGGGAAACAAAATGACATATGTAAGTAAAACATATAAGCACTGGGTAGAAGATCTACAAGAGGTAGATCTAGATAAAGTGTATGAAGCAAGCTACGAAACATACAGTGCTTTTGACAGGAACTACCTCGACTATGCTAGAGAAGTGCGAGACAAGTTACGTGGCCGATTACGTACACGCGATATACGGTTTGCTACGTACAAACCGCTCAACGACGATCATCCTAATTACTGGATCTACGAGCAGGGTGATCTAATGCCGATGGGATACATCAGCACCGCTAACAAAACCGTCAATCGGGGGTACGTTGATGAAAAGACGTATCAGGTGTTCCGTGTCAGATCACCGCACGTCAATAACCAAAAGTACCACAACGAAGTTGTTCATAGTAAGTCAAGGGCTACAGCAGTTAAGAAGGCATTAGGTGTTCTACACAACCGCACGTTGGGTGAGATAGCAGAAATGCACACATACGGCTTCAAGGAAGCAATTAGCACCAAAAAGAACGCGCTAGACAAGGATCTAGAGGGGCTAATCAAAAGTGTGTGCAAAGTCAGTGATTCTAAATTCTTTTTACAATCTAATGCGTTCACTGCGATGACTAACCCCGCAGTGTTCGAGGTGTTGAGTAAGAACGTGCCAGATGTTGCGAGTACGATTACGCAGATACATGACGCGCAGAACACCATAAAAGGCTTCAAAGATACCCATGACTCTAGCAGAGTGGTGTTTGTCCATTGCAAAGAGAACGATGCCACTGTAATTTGGTCTAACAACTTTTCGGACTACGATCACACGGACGCAGCACTTGTGAGGCATTTTCGTGTCGGCGAGTTTCCTGAGTTGGAGCAGCGCATAAACTCGTTGTCTATTATGGACTCTAACGATGCGGTGCTAGACGTGGGTATGAAAGTACGAGATAACTTGTACTTTGTAGTCATCTCTCAAGTCCCGTCGTTGTAAGGTAGTAATTAATCTTATGTATTACGTAGACTTGTCATACGATACAGATAAGTGTAAGGTCTGGTCGCTTGATACTCTTTCTATTGAAACATCGTATGAAGGTGTCTATGATAGTCCAGAGCATCTACCTGATGAAATTAAAAATCGGGTAGTTGCTCTGTCGATTATGCAGCCAAATAGTCCTCCAGTGTCAGGCGTAGGAATGCGCTCGGCAGTGGATAAATTTTGGGTCTACATCTGATAACAGTTCCGTGGGCAAAAGGGAGAGTGTGATGAGATACCACATCGTGACAAACGAGGTAGTGAGCTATTACACAGAAATAGAAGCTGAAGACGAGGAACAAGCGAGAGAAACAGCTTTGAAAAAAGGTGGTGTTTGGTTGCGTTTACCGCACTCAATAAGCCATGAGGTTGTAAGCGTGATGGACAAAGACACGCCTCACCAAGGGACAGAGAAGTGAGAGTTGTCTTGGAGCTTGAAGAAGAGGATTTCGTGCGGCTAATGGATCTACAACATGAGATCTTGGCAGTTCTGGAGCGTATAGAAAAACTTTTACAGGAGCAAACGAATGGCAATGACACCAGAAAAAAGAGTTAAAGAAGCGGTGAGAAAGCAACTGCGTTCAGTAGGTGCATATCACTTCTTCCCTGCTACTGGTGGATACGGCAAGAGTGGTGTGCCTGATATTGTCGGGTGTTTTCGCGGTAAGTTTTTTGGTATCGAATGTAAGGCAGGTAACAACAAGCCTACCCCACTACAAGAAAAGAACTTACAGGAAATACGTCAAGCGGGTGGGATCGCGTTGATAGTAAACGAGCAAAATGTAGAAAACGTTTTGGATGAGATAGGTGCTGTACCAGCACAACTGGAGATGGATTTTAACTAGGAGATTGGTATGAAATACGAAAACCTACGTAAGGGCATGGTTTTTGAGTTTGTTGAGAATAGAAGAAACACTGAAAAAGCGTCCAATGATCCGACTAAGTTTTGGGAAGTCATTAAACTAACCCAAGAACAAGAACGTGAGTATCTAATTACTCAAATAGTTTTGGGTAGGCTGGCCGATAGAAAGACTTTCAACGCTGACGTTGAAGATCTCAATAACCCCCGAAGGTGGATGTACCATGAGGGTGCGGGGGTACAAGAAGTTACTGTTAAACAGTTATCTTTTCTCGATGGCCGCGACCCAATAATGCTTTCCCAAAACGCAGTCACCGAACCCCCCGCAACAAAAGCAAACGTTGTCAGTATCTCTGATGGGACAGTTCCTGTTGGCGATGTAGAAAGTGCGTATGCCAAATATGCCAACTGCACAATAGACGATTGGGAACTAATCGCAGATGCCTTCTTTGATACAAAGGGGTTTGATACGCGAAAAGAAAAACCCAAATCTTATACGCGCTCGTACCAAGTGCATTCCCAAGAGTGGTCAGCGTTTGTAGATCAAAAGACGGTCAGGGAAATAAGAAACCTTGGGTTGCGCATAACCGATTGGGAGCAAAACACGAGTCCTTGCAGCTACCAAACGGTTATTCGCAGGTTGTTACAAGGGTGCCAGTGGTTTGGGAAACCGCAGTACAGACAGTTTCTAACTCAAGCGATACAAAAGCGTATTCATAAGAACAGGTAATACACATGACTATTAAAAAGAAACGTGGCCGACCACGGAAGGATGTTACTTCTTCTGTGGATATAACCAACAGCAGTGTTTTAAAACCACAGGTACATAAAACACCGCTATTGGTAAAGAAGCTGGCGGACAATGCACAACAGGAATCAATAATGCAGGGATTGGCAGCGGTTAGTGACGGTAGTACAGCTAGCTATTACGAGTTACCTAAAGGTGCAAAAGAGCTTCAGGATCTCATATCACATAAGAACATGAACGCCCAGATTGGAGAGATCTTCAGAGCGTGTTATAGGTACGGACAAGCATCTCATAGCGACCAGCTACGCGATGCTAAGAAGATTCGGTTTTATATCAACGCGGAAATTAAACGATTAGGGGGTAAGTAACGGCTAGACCGCACCTGTTTTGGGGTACGGCCCATCAGTAATGGTGGGCCTCAACCGGATGCTCGGAGTAGGCAAACCCTACTGCCCTGCCCCACCCACTTCTAACGGAGACAACGTTATGGATACAAAAAAGAAGTTTAACATCACGCTAGAAGAGACTGTGCGTAGGCGCATACAAGTCGAAGCAAAGAACGAGGAACAAGCTCGGTTTGCTGTTCAAGACGGTGAGGGCCACTATTTAGAGCTACCTAAGACTGTAAAGTATGATATTCAACAGGTGTTTGAAGTTGAGGAAGCAAGTTAGTGGATCTAATCACGTTAGATTTTGAAACGTTTTACGATAAGGACTTTTCTCTATCTAAGTTAACCACAGAAGAATACATCCGCGATTCTCGTTTTGAGATCGTGGGTGTGGGGGTGAAAGTAAATAATGGTGCTACGGAGTGGGCGAGTGGGACTCATCAGGAACTTCAAGAGTACCTTAACGACTTTGACTGGGCTAATAGCATGTTACTCGCCCACAACACTATGTTTGACGGTGCTATATTATCTTGGCTCTTTGATATTCGTCCTAGGGTTTATTGCGATACTCTTTGTATCGCCCGTGCTTTACATGGGGTGGAAGCTAGTGGAAGTCTCAAAGCGTTAGCTGAACGCTACGACATTGGAGAAAAGGGTACCGAAGCACTCAAGGCAATCGGTAAACGCAGAGAAGACTTTAGTGATGATGAGTTAGATCTGTACGGTGATTACTGCATCAATGACGTAGAGCTTACCTACAAGTTGTTTTCTCTGATGGGCCGCAACTTCCCCAAGAAAGAGCTACAGATAATCGACTGCACGTTACGGATGTATTTACTTCCGCGATTAGATCTAGATTTGAATTTACTAAGCTCGCATCTCTACACGATTAAAAAGAATAAAGAGAAGTTGTTATGTAAAGCAGGGGTCTCTCGTAAGGATCTCATGTCAAACAACAAGTTCGCAGAGTTGTTGATTGAGCAGGGTGTAACACCTCCTACCAAAATAAGCACTACGACAGGCAAAGAGACCTTCGCATTCGCTAAAACCGATGAAGCATTCAAGCGCCTTGAAGAACATGAAAATGAAAACGTTCAAACGCTAGTTGCTGCACGGCTGGGTAACAAAAGCACTCTAGAAGAAACGCGCACCCAGAGGTTTATAGATATTAGCAACCGAGGGTTGCTGCCTGTGCCTGTAAGATATTATGCCGCGCACACTGGTAGGTGGGGCGGGGATGACAAGATAAATTTACAGAATCTTCCTAGCCGTGGGCCAAACGGCAAAATGCTAAAGCGGAGTATCCTTGCGTTAGATGGATACAGGCTAGTTGACTGCGACTCTTCACAGATTGAAGCGCGAGTCTTGGCTTGGCTTGCGGGGCAGACAGATCTCGTAGATGCGTTTGCTAACAAAGAAGATGTCTACGTAAAAATGGCCGCACGTATTTACAATATACCGATCAACAAACTTGAACACGTAACTAAAGAGCAGCGGTTTGTTGGTAAGACCACGATTCTAGGTGCGGGTTACGGTATGGGCGCAGTGAAGTTTCAAGCGCAATTGGAATCTCTTGGAACTCAAATCGACCTTGACGAAGCACGGCGTATTATCAATATATACCGTGACGCTAACTGGAAAATAAACCACTTGTGGCGTGAAGCTCAAAACATGTTGACCATGCTGTATGAAAAGCAGTCAATGCGTATCGGCGTCCCCCCTCTTATTAGATCTATAGGTAAGAACTCTTCCATATTACTGCCAAGTGGTCTGGAAATGCGGTACGAAGATCTAGATAGAGAACAAGGTGAACGTGGCATAGAGTACAGTTACAAAACAAGACGAGGCCGAACTCGGATCTACGGTGGGAAAGTTATAGAGAACGTATGTCAGGCAGTCGCTCGGTGCATTATCGGTGAGCAGATGCTACTTATACGTAAAAAGTACCCGCCCGTGCTGACCGTGCATGACTCTATCGTAGTCAGTGTTCCCAAAGATGAAGTAGAAGAAGCGCAAAATTACGTAGAACAGTGTATGCGCTACGTGCCAGATTGGGCGGAAGGACTGCCACTTGACTGCGAGAGTGGTGTGGCTATGGCGTATGGAGACTGTGAAGCATGAACGCCGCACCGTGGTCATTCAGTAAAATTAAGGCATTTCAACAATGCCCCAAGCAGTTTTACCACGAGAAAATAATCAAACAATATCCGTTTAAGATGACCGATGCCGTGCGTTACGGTAATGAGTTTCACAAAGCCGCAGAAAACTACATACAGGGGAAAGAGTTAGATAGGCGATTTGAGTTTGCTCGGCCCGCGTTGGACTCACTTAACGCAAAAGAGGGTGACAAGTTATGTGAATACAGGATGGGGCTAACAAACCGTTTAGAACCATGTACGTTTGGTGCAAGGAACGTTTGGTTTAGAGGGATAGCGGACTTACTCATCCTAGATCATAAAAATAATCTAGCATGGGTTATTGATTACAAAACAGGCAAATCAGCGCAATATGCGGATAGCGGTCAGTTAGAACTTATGGCGATGGCTGTGTTTAGGCACTTCCCACATATCGACACGGTGCGAGCTGGATTGTTATTTGTTGTGTGTAACGAGTTAATTAAAGATTCTTTCATAGCTTCAGACAGTAAAAAACTATGGATCAAGTGGGCAGATTCGTTTACTGATATGCAGTATGCGTATGAGAACGACGTGTGGAACCCAAACCCCAGTGGTTTGTGTAGGAGACACTGCCCAGTGGTTGAATGCAGTCATAACGGGAGTAACAGGTAATGCCTTACAAGAATCCAAAGGATCGTAAAAAACAAAAGCCAGATAAAAAAGGAACAAAGGCTTTTGAAGCCCGCATGGAGCGGCAACGCGCCAGACGTAAGATGGATAGAACCGGCAAAGACGCAAACAAAAACGGAGTGGCTGACAAGCGCGAAGGTAAAGACGTTAGCCATAAAAAGATGTTGAGTAAGGGTGGATCGAATAGGGATGGTGTGCGGGTAGAAAGCCGTAGTGCAAACCGTAGCCGTAACGGCAAAAGCCCCAAACGTAAATGAGAGAAGAAGTCAAAGGTATTTTGACTGGGGTCGGTGTCGTTGCTGGCATATATGTCGTAGCGTTTATCTTGTATTTAATGATTTAGGCTTGGGGTACTTCATTGACCTCTCCAGCGCGTTCCCGCCCGCGTGGCCGAAGGCGGGCTTTTTAGGCCGAGGTGCGAGGGTTTATTCCTTTTCTCTCGCTCCTATCTCATCACGTTCCCGTCCGTGAGGCTGAAGGCGGGCTTTCAAAAAAGGCGGTAAGTATGCAAGTCATAGACAATAAAGCTCTACTATTAAAATTACGCCAGCCTGAAAAGGTAACTAGTGTTATACCTAAGAGTAAGTTGTTACCTGATAATCGGGTATTGGTTAACTGGGGCATTGAAGAAACACACGTACTAAAGAACTTAAACATCAAAGCACCTTCGCCTATCGAAGCTGAGTACGAGTGGACAGGAAAGCACGAGCCGTTTGACCATCAAAAAACTACTAGCTCGTTTCTGACGTTGAACAAAAGAGCGTTCTGCTTCAACGAACAAGGCACAGGTAAGACTGCTAGTGCTATCTGGGCAGCAGACTACTTGATGAGTAAGAGCAGGATAAACAGAGTCTTAGTTATATGCCCGTTGTCGATTATGGATTCTGCATGGCGGCAAGACTTGTTTACTTTCGCCATGCATAGATCCGTTTCAGTTGCATACGGCAGTTCAAAACAACGCCGAAAGATAATAGAAGAAGGCGCGGAGTTCGTCATAATTAATTACGATGGCGTTGAAGTTGTCAGGGACGCTATCGAAGAGGGTGGGTTTGACTTAGTTATCGTAGACGAAGCCACGCACTATAAGAACGTGCAAACTAACCGATGGAAAACGTTGAACAGTCTCATAACTGGTTCTACGTGGGTATGGATGATGACCGGAACGCCCGCTGCGCAAAGTCCACTAGATGCATTTGGGTTAGCTAAGATTGTAGACCCCAAATCGGTGCCAAGATTCTTTGGCACTTTCCGCGATCAAGTTATGAGCAAAGTGAGTCAGTTCAAGTGGGTGCCGAAGCCCGAAGCTACAGAGATAGTATTTAGTGCTTTGCAACCAGCAATACGGTTTACCAAAGCCGAGTGTCTGGACTTACCAGAGATTGTTTACACACATCGTGAGGTCGAGCTTACAAGACAGCAGCAGAAGTACTACAAAGAACTGAAAGATAAGATGGTGATGCAAGCAGCAGGAGAACAAATCTCTGCGGCAAATGCTGCCGTTAATCTCAACAAGCTACTACAAATATCAGCAGGGGCCGTGTACACAGACGAAGGCGAGTCTCTGGAGTTTGACATCAAGCATAGATATAAGGTGTTACGTGAGGTTATCTCTGAAGCGAGCAAAAAAGTTTTGGTATTTGTACCGTTCAAGAACGTCATAGATGTGCTTGTGGATAAGCTACGTCAGGACGGTATAACCACAGAAATGGTTCGCGGTGATGTGACTGCAAACCAGCGCACTGAGATATTTAAGCAGTTCCAACAAACCCCAAATCCACGCATTTTGGTGATACAACCACAAGCTGCATCGCATGGGGTCACACTAACCGCTGCCGATACTATTGTTTGGTGGGGGCCAACTTCTTCCGTTGAAACCTATGAACAGGCTAACGCCCGTATCCATAGACAGGGCCAAGATCACAAATGCACGGTGATTCAATTGGCAGGATCTCTCGCTGAAAAGCGCGTTTACTCACTTCTAGATAATAAATTACACACTCACACAAAAATTATTGATCTCTACAAAGAAATTGTTGCATAACTAACAGAACAATAGCAGAATGCGTTTCTCGCTTTTGGAGATTCGTATGAGCGATGCAATAAACGTAGATAAGCTAACAAAAGTTTATCTGAAAATAAAAGAGCAACGAGAAGAGTTGTCGAGTAGGTACAAGGAACAGGACGGTCATTTAGAAGAACAACAAAGCACGATCAAAAGTGAGTTGTTGAAGCATCTGCAAGAGCAGAACATTGATTCTATCAGGACACCTAATGGCACCTTTTACCGCACTACTAAGACAAAGTACTGGACTTCTGATTGGGAAAGTATGCACGAGTTTATACTAGAGCATGGTTTGCCTGATCTTCTAGAGAAGCGGCTACACCAAACAAATGTGCGGACGTTTCTAGAGGAAAATGAAGATCTGCTACCGAAAGGTCTGAACGTCGATAGCGAATACTCGTTATCAGTTCGGAGACCTAAAAAATGACAGACCCTCTAGTGCCAATCGAATCTGTTGCACAGCACTTCAAAGTGTCTATTTCAACAATTCGTTTGTGGGTTCGACAAGGTATTGTTCCTCCAAATAGTTACGTGAAGATAGGTAAAACCTACAGGTTTTCACTGCCTGATGTGACGTTTGCACTGCTTCGTTATGACAATGACATTGACGAAGTAGAGGAAGATTCGGACGATGATTTGTGAGAATCAGCATCCGTGGGGGTTACTTCTCTGGGCCACCAGAGCTAGATGCATACTGCACACAAATGAGTGCGGTAATCGTCCATGCTTCTGGAGTTCACAGAAGTTACTTCGCTGGTGAATACCAACCAGAAGGTAATCAGTTACCTGCATGTTGGTCAACGGATACTGAGAGACCAGCGTTACAAGTGCCAGCGGCTACTCGCCAATCTGGTAGATGTATCGACTGCTCTCAGAATATACGTGGATCAGCAATAGGTGGTAATGGCAGAGCGTGTAGGTTCTTTCAGCTTTTAGCGATTGCTTTTGAGCATGACCTAAACACTGTGCATAGACTGCAAGTTCCGTCAGCAAGCATCTTTGGCAAGAGCAACAGTAACATGTCGCTTGAAGCCTACTCGCGCTTTTTGGCTAAACACGGAACGCCAAGCGCAACTGTAGTAACAAAAATTTATTTTGATACGACAAGTAACATGCCTCGTTTGTGCTTTGCACCGTCGAGAGCATTGCGGACGGAGGAGTTAGACGTTGTGCGTGAGGTCGTCACTCGGCCCAGCACCCTCAACACAATTACGTTTGAGGTTGTAGATCACACACAGTCTCCTTTTCCGGTTAGTAAGGGTTTTGAAATTAAGGAGACATATCATGGCTGAAGCCCAATACATAATACCTAGCGCAGAAGCGTTATACCCAAAGATTGACCAAACTTATAAGTTTGACCAAACTGCAAACCGCTCGGTTCCTTGTGATCCCTTTGATGACGGTGCAGCCTACGAGCTAAATTTTAAGCTATCAGAGTCTGACGCTAGGAAGCTATACAAGGCGATGAAGGCTTACTACCTTGAGAGAAAAGAAAAGAGCTGGCCTGACAAGTTCCCAAATCCTTTCAAGAAGCAAGAAGACGGTACTTACGAAGGTAAGACCCGACTAAAAGGCGCTTTTGGTAAAGATGCCAGCCGTAAGCCACTATTAGTGGACTCTAAAAATACGCCATGCGGTGACGATTTCAGACTCACCAGCGGCAGTATTGTCAATATCTCTGTGACATTTGTTCCATACAGTGTCTCAGGTAGCACCGGTGTTAGTTTGCGTATCAACGCCGTACAGGTGTTGAAGTACGAGCCAATGAAAGCTAGCAGTCCTTTTGCTGCTGTTTCTGATGGCTACGTGGCTACGGAAGCTAGCCCGTTCTCTCCTGCTCCCGAACAACCTGTTATCTCTGCAGAGGATGATGACGATGGTTTTGGGGATGAGGAAGATCTGCCCCCTGTGGCAGAACCGAAAAAGAAGGTTGTCAAAAAGTCTGCCCCTGCACCTACAGACGCTGGCAATCTAAGTTCGATCATTGATGCTTGGGATGACGAAGACTAGGTTTTAATGGTCACTTCATCACGGCTAGGTATGTGGCAAACCGAAAAGAGTGAAGCCCCCTAGTATTCACTCCTGCCGTGGTGTCTTTTCTTTTTAGGTGCATAAATGGATACAAAATTATTTTTAAGGAGTCTACTGCCCCCCAAAGGAATTTACGTTTTATTGCGGATCAATTCGCAAACAGGAAACCTTGAGCAAACGTCTTACACGGACATAGATGATTTAGAACGTGCTGCTATAGAAGCAGACGGGGCGGGGTTAGACGTATATTTTGCGTTGAGTTCTTTCTGTAAAGAAAACTCTCGTAAGGCAGTAGACGCTAAGTACATACAAAGTTTCTTTTTGGATTTAGATTGTGGGGCTGACAAGCCACACGCAACACAGGTAGACGTAATTCAAGAACTGCAAAGTTTCTGTGCAGCAACTAAATTACCAAAACCACTTATAGTTAGCTCTGGTAGAGGCGTGCACGTCTATTGGATGCTGCGCGAAGCGGTCAGCGTCACGGATTGGAAACCCGTGGCACAAAGACTAAAGAACCTATGTGCAGAACATAAGTTTGAAATAGACACCAGTGTTCCCGCAGATGCAGCTAGGGTGTTACGTGTTCTAGGCACGCACAACTACAAGCCCGACTCACCCGCCCCAGTGCAGCTTTTAAGCGGTGTTCCCAAAGCTGTAGATTTCGATTGGTTTTCAGAGGCCATTGGTGGGCCGGTGATAACAGTTCCTACAAAACATGAAGAGGGAAGCGCAGGGGCTTTTGCTGAGTTCTTACTCAAGTCTAGTGAGTTTAGTTTTAAAGATATTTTAATTAAAACGAATAACGGTAATGGCTGTGCGCAACTTGGTTTGATAGTAGCCAATCAAGAAGTTACTACAGAACCAATGTGGAGAGCGGGACTGTCTATTACGAAGTTCTGCCGTGATGGAGACAAGGCAGCGCATATGCTGTCTGCAAAGCACCCTGAGTACGTTCCGCACTTAACAGAGACTAAAAAGGATCTGGTAAAAGGCCCGTACAGATGTGCAACGTTTGATGAGAATAATCCAAATGTCTGCACGGACTGCCCTCACTGGGGCAAAATAAAATCTCCAATAGTGCTTGGGCGTAGGTTCAAAGCATCCGAAGATTGTGCCGACAGTGAAGACTCAGCAACCAACAATAGGTCTCCTGAACTTACAGACTCATCAGAGTTGGCGTTAGTAGATGATACGTCAGAACATGTTATACCCACATATCCACGTCCGTACTTTCGTGGAGCTAGCGGTGGAGTGTTTGTTAGAAGCACCAACCCAGACGGTGAAACAGATGAACGAGTGATCTACCAAAACGACATCTACGTAACACGGCGTTTGCATGATGTTGAAACCGGCGAAATGGTTGTAGTGCGGTTACACTTACCTAAAGATGGAGTGCGGGAGTTCACACTACCGCTAACAGCACTTACATCTAGAGAAGAATTTAGAAAGAATATGGCAGCGATGGGCGTTGCCGTTTTGAAACAGGACGACTTACAGCAGTATATGACTACATGGGTTAATGAGTTACAGGCAAAATCTGTAGCAGACACGGCACACCGGCAGTACGGATGGTCAACAGATGAATGCCGTAGCTTTGTGGTTGGTGACAAAGAGATACACCCCAATAAGATTTCTTATAACCCACCCACCGTGCCTACAATGCAGTCCTACCCGTTCTTCAAAACGAAAGGCACGTTAGAAGGTTGGCAAGAGATGGCGAACTTCTACCTGTCAAGAGAAGGTATGGAGATGCACCAGTATATAGTGTGCACTGCTTTTGGTTCTCCGCTCATGCAATTCCTACCGCAGAACTGTGCCACCATGCACGTCCATGATAAGGCTGGCGGTGCAGGGAAAACGGCGGCTATGAAAGTGGCCGCAGCCGCGTGGGGGCATTTCAAGGGGATAGTGGTAGATGATAATGACACTACTTCTTTCAAGATGAATCGTGGAGAGGTGTTACACAATCTACCGTTCTATATTGACGAGGTGACAAATACGCCTGAGAAGGAGATGAGTGGTCTTGCGTATCAATTAACCAGCGGGCAGCAGCGCGGGCGTATGAGTAATGGCTCAAACATAGAACGCACAAGGGGCGAACCTTGGAAACTATTGTGCTGCACTACAGGCAACATGAGTGCAATTGAGAAAATATCATTGTTCAAAGCTGGGCCGAAAGCAGAAGCACAGAGGATATTAGAGCATCGTGCTAGACAGATCTTTTCAAAGTCAAAGGACAAAGAACTTACCGACAACTTTGAAAGGAGCATAGAAGAACACTATGGGCACGCAGGCCCGATCTTTATACAGCATGTAATGAATCACATAGAGCACTACAAAGGACAGCTTCGTATCGTGCAGCAAACCATAGACCGCCGTGCTGGGCTGGCCCCAGAAAACAGATTTTGGTCGGCGGGAGCAGCGTGTGCCATAACTGGTGGCATGATCGCTCAGAAGTTAGGGTTAGTAGATTACGATATGGAAGCCATTACCAAATGGATCGTAGGGCTACTAAAAGAAAACAAGAAAAACGTAAGTGAAATGGGGGCATCAGTAGAGCAAGTCTTAAATGACTACATCATGGAACACTACGGTAACGTGTTATGGATAAAAAGCACTGATGACTTACGAAAACAAAATGAGACTAACATACTTGCAAACGGGTTAGATTCCCTTGTAGTGCCTGACGCTATACCAAAAGTTAAGTTTGTTGCGAGGTATGAGACAGACATAAAACGTATGTACTTGCTACCTAAACCACTAAAAGAATGGTGCGGCAAACAGCAGATAAACTATGCAGGGTTTGTAGAAGACCTTATTGGTAAGCTGAAAGGCAAGCGCACCAAGATGCGTTTGAGTAAAGGCACACAAATGAGACTGCCGCCCACAAGTGTGATTGTAGTGAACTTCTCAATAGACGATGAGTAGTGGGCGTACTCAAGACTGATGATATAAACCCTGATGGAGTACGTATCGTGATTGATTGGCCGAGCATGGTTATCAGCAGTTCAGTGTTCGTACCTTGCATAAATACTCAATTAGCAAAACAACAAATACTGAAAATAGTTACTGGTTTTGGTTGGGAATGTACGGTAAAAGTTGTTACCGAAAGTGACAAATTAGGTGTTCGTGTTTGGAGAACCATGTGATACCATCCTGATTCATAGGATATAGTCTCCAGTAAAATCCTATCTCTCCCACGGCCCCTCTACCTTGGCCTCCCTTACACCTTGGTAGAGGGGTATCCTTAAAAGAACCCCACATCGTCCACCAAGTCTTGTGCACCTTTAGATAGTGTAACGCCGTTGTACATCTTGGCCTTAGTTGTGCGTTCATGGCTCTTTAGAGACCGCTCTATTGTTTTGCTATCTATACGCAGTTTGGGGTTTATTCTGACAGCATCGCTGGCGTTAAACTCATTCATCTTTTGGCGTATTCTTCTCTTTTCATCAAACTCGCCGAATCTGGTAGCAACATAGTAGCTATTTAATAGTCGGCCCCTTTCTCGCGTGGCCGCAGTCTCTATGTTCTTCACTGCACGCTTTTCTGCTTCACTTCTCGTATATTCGGCTGGTGGGAATCCTAATATCTTTACTGCCAACTCTCCTGCCGACATGTCATCGTATATGTAGTCGCCACGTCTGTTACGTATACCTCCCTCCATAGGGTAACGAACTGCACCCTGATACACGTTACGTACTGCTCCGGGCAGTATGTCTTCAACTCCACGCACAAGATCCCTGCCGTTTTCTGCATCTATTATTTTTTCGGCTCCACGATATGCTCTGGATATGACGCTCCATGCAGGGCCACCTAGATAATGCATGAATGTTTCTTCGGGTGACGGATCAGATGCAAACCTGTTTGCTTCAATAAGCAAGTCGGTCAACTTGATGCGTTCAGATACGTCAATACCAAATAGTTCTGTTGGTATTCCCCTGTATACGGCCTCGTTATTCAGTGAGCTACGTACAAAAGTATCGAAATCCTCGTCGTAATCGTCTCTCATAAAGAAGTCATACAGCATCGAAACTGCTCCGTACAGCGGCAGTCCTTGCACTCCAGCCAGCAACAATGCAGATAAATGCACGCCTGCAAGCTGCTTAAACGCCTCTGATTTGGCTGTTTTTACGAGCGCATCAACTGCACTCTTCGCCATACCTTTTGATTCAAGGTCTTTTCTGTAACTATCAGCAAATACTTGAACAGCCTCATAACCTGTTTTACCCATTGCGTAGTACATTTGAATGCCGTAGTTCTTGTACATCAACGCAACACGGCCTATACCTTCTCGTGCAAGTCGAGGGCCAGTCTCTAAAGTAGCACCACCGTTTATTAACTGAGTTTCATATAACGCTTTATCTGCCGCTTGTTTTCTTTGTTCTGCCGTCGCCTTGTTCGGGTCACCGTTTGTGAGTTTATCTAGTTCTAGCTTATAAGCAGTTACCATAGTCACTTGGCGATTCATCAACTCTGCTTGATGAAACATAAGCGCAGAAGCGTTTGTTACAGTGTCATAACGGCTCATTTTGCGTCCTGCACCATCCACGCTCAGCGTATCTGCGAGGAACGACGAGTTTAGATGCCCTCGTCTAGAAGCCAGTTGAATTAACGGTGCCAACCCTTCTAGTTCAGTAATTACATCTTTAGGCAGTTCTAGATCTTCTCTTACAGAAAAGAGTAAGTTCCCGCTGTTTGGATCTCTAGTGAACGTATAGTAGTTATCCAAGCTCTTGAGAGACAAATCCTGCAATGTTTCGTATAACCCGTCCCCTGCAAGTTTTTGTTTTATGCTGTCTGGTGTCCGCACATCGCCATATAAAGTACGGCTTGCCTTGTTCATAGGCGCACCTTGAAACAACTTCGTAGAATCTTTGACTGCATTAGTGGCTTGTTTGGCCCCGTATTTACCGCTTAACATGGGTAACGCAAACAACGGTATTTGAGATAGGTTCACAAGTGCCGAAGATGCGTTAAATCCTATCGTGTATATAAATGCTAGACGGTTAAGGTGTTTAGGATAGCCTTCCACGGTAGGCTGTATCGCAAACTGTGCACGGCTTCTAAGCTCTTCGATTAGCTGCGCATTTCTAGCACTGTCTTTACCTAGTCCCTGTGCTTCAACTTGCTCCAGCATTTGATCTAGCTCACGCGATATAGCGTTGCTATTTTTGATACGTTCTGTCTGTCGTGCTAAATCAAAGGCTTTTGTTCTGGCTGCGTCCACTGCATCCATGTCATAGCCTTCGGTGTTCTTACGTTTGATTAACGCTTTTGCAAAAGAAGATTCTGGTAGCTCTTCAATGAACAGCCTGGTTATTTGTTCTTTTACTGTAGGGTCTATGGCTTGGTCTGCTAAATCTAATATCTTCAATACATCAGAAACAAATGACCCCGGCGGCGGGTTTCTATAAGAAGACGACTTACTATTATCCCAAGAATCAACCTCAAAGCCTTGCTTCTCATAAGATTCCATTGCGGTAAGTCGCTCTCCCGGCGTGTTAAAAGCAAATACCGCCGCGTTAGATCTATCACCTTCCTTTTGCCGCACGGCTAACCAGTAGCTGCCACTACGAGTAAGTGGGAAGTATGGCTCTTTACCCGTATTTTCTAGCAGTTTAGCCAGCAGTTCGTTTTTAAGGTTAGTTCTCGTGGTCTCTCCTACAGGTAGATCATCAAGACGCCCCCGCAAAGAATCTATCAGCGCGTTGTATTGATCTCTGTAGAATCCACGCAACTCTTCATAGGCTTTTCTTCCATCTGGCCCCATTTCTGCACTCTGAAATAATGCACGTAACTCGTTATACTTATCTATCTTTCGTTGTGAAGTTCCTTCAACTGTTTGATCGCCATATTTCTTCTTGGCTTCAGCAGGTGTTAGGTTGGGGTCTACCTCGTTTATGGTGCTTTCGTAAACGAGATTATTGAAGGTCTTCATTGTTTCCTGTGGTGCTTTACTGGCCCACCGGAACACAGGCTCTAGCATCTGCCTAGTAACCTGTTCTGCCTCTGTTAAACGCCCACGTTGCGTTTCTATGGCATCTAATATTCTTTTTGCGTTGGGTATGCCACGAGCTTCGGCGATGTCTTGTATTGATCCGTTTGGCAGGAACCCAAATATCTTAGTAAGGTACTTCTTAGCCCCTACTTGCGGATCTGTCAGGAAGGCTTCTATCTCTTTCGATAGCTTCTTTCTTGCAGTCGCTCTACCCTCGGCTGTCCTAAACCCAGCTTCTTGACCTTTTATCTCTTCAAAGATTCTACGTACATCATCGGGCCTACCTGATGCAGCCAGCAGCGGGCCATACCTAAACTCAGGTGCAGGCGCTAATATCTCTTGTATGCGTCTGAACGCTTTACCTTTAGCACTGCGGTCAAACCTCTGGATACCTAAAAAGTCCGATAATATCTGTAACAGCTTCTCCCAAAAGGTTAGCTGTTCACCCTTGGGCGATATTTTTGCTAGGTCGTTTTGGAACTTAGCGTTGGTGAAAGCTTCCGCTACAAACTCTTTTAGGTTGGTCGCTCCATAGGCATCCCCGAGCTGTCCTTTCACCTCGTCGTAAAGTCTTTGCAGCTTCTTTGTGTTTGGGTGTGACTTGTTTGCCAGCACGTTATCTGTGGCCGCGTGTGCCATCTCATGCAGCAGAATGCCGACAGAGGTACCAGATTCTTCGTCTAGTAGTATCTCATTTGTTTTTGGATTAAACGCACCGTCTAACGGTACGATTTCTCCCGTAACTGGGCTTTTGCCTCTGATAGAACGACTAGGCCGCACGTTGATCTTAGTGGTAAACGTGTAGTTTGCTAGCGTCCTAGCTATCTTCTTAGTGGTCGGGTCATCCACGGTTTGAGCTATCTCTAGCAAAGCGCGTCGTAGCTCGCCCTTCTTAGCAGCACGCAGTGCCGTGTCCGGTAGGGGTGCGTCTATTGCGTTGTATGCAATATTGCTGGCTCCAAGCAAGTTGTCTTGGTCGTTTATGGCTTGCTCATCTCGGGCGGCTTCTACGGCTTGCTTTTGAGTAAGTCCTTCCTTCTTTCTATCAGCGACAAGTTTCGTAAACTCTGCGTTACGTGCAGCTCGTTCCTCCTTGGATAAATCATTTGAGGTAACTGCTTCTGTGATGTTAGTTTCGACCTCGGTTTCTGGCGCTTGTTGTGTCTTTGCCGCAGTCTCTTCTCTAGCCGTTTCTTCTATTTTTTTATTTTTATCGGCTATCTCACGTTCTGTACGCTGTTTAAGCGCCTCATCTCTTTTCTTATTTACAGCATTTGTTTTTTCTTCAAGCTGCTTTGTTAGCTCTTCTGTCTTTGCTGCTATCTCTCGCTTACGAGCCTCTTTAGACGATACGGATTTACGAACCCGTTTTTTCATCGCAGTAAGATCTTTTGAGAGTTGCTCTCGTAGCTCCCGCTTTTCGTTTGCGGCTTCGGCTATTATCGGATCAGCACGTTCTGCTGACTGCTGTTCTAACTCCGCAAGAGTTTCTGCATCTACAGCGGTAACTTCTTTTTTTGGTTCAGCTTTTGCTGCAATCTTCTTTCTTGTTCGCTGTATCAGCGTGGGGGCGGCGACCTTTTCTGTAACACGGGGTCTTCTACCTGTGGGGGTAACAAGTTCTAGCTGCGCTTCTGGTGTACCTTTTAAAAACCTGTTTATAGCGGATTTTGCTTTTCCAGAAGTGCCTCTCCTAGCAGCGTATTTGGTAAGTATGTCCTGCTGCTCAGTTTCTCGTAAGTCCTTATCTAATAGTTTTTGCCGTATCGGGTCTTTCGCCGGGATAGATAGACTGTCCAGAGCTTCTTCTGTAGCAACCACCGGATCTGGCGCGGTTTCAACGTCTGCAGACTCGGTAGCGGTGAGCCTCGCTTCTTGCCGTGCTTTGGCTAGTTCAGTTGGAAACAAATCGGGCTGATCTTCTGCGGCTATTGCTGCACGTTGCTGCCCTAGCCGTGCCTCATCTGACACAGGCTCTTCTGTAATTCGTCGTTCTCTGTCTTGACGGTTAATACGATCTAATGCTTCTTCTCTAGTAAGCGCCTGTCCTTCTGGAGTAACGGCAAGTGTTTCACCAGCAATGGTCTCACCTTCTGGCGCAGGTATTCCTAGTAGTTGTGGGCCAATGCGTTCTGGCTCAAGCCCCGGTAATGCCATTTGATCGGGGGACACTTGTTCACGAACAGGTGTATCAGGTTCTTCTAAAGATCTTTCATACAAAGCACGTTCTTCTGGAGAGAGTTTTTGCACGCGCTTTGCTACTGACTCTAACCGACTTTTTTTCTGCTTATCGGTAAGCTCTGCAAAGGGTTTCTTGTAGCCGCCCTCTACCTTGGCTCGGATCTCTTCAATATCTAGCTCTGGTGCTTTGGGCACGCCCAGTAGTTCTAACTGTGTAGGTTCTTCTGGCCTAAACTCAAGCAGCCCTGCAATCTCAGGGCTGTCTGGCTGTTCTTCTGCCGCTTCTGCAATAGTTTTACCGCTCTTACGAGAAGTAAATAAATCCACTAATCCCTGCAATATCGCGCCTGCAGAGCCACCAAGAGCTGCTTCTTGAGCAGTTGTTATGTCAAATGCTTCTGCTAGAGCGTCGTACTCTCTTGCATTTAAGTTTTGTAGAACGTTGGACGCTGCTTCCTGCGCAGCTTCTGCACCACCTGTTACACCTGCACTACGTATACGCTCGCCAAAAGTCTCGACTTTCTCAGGAGGTATTTTATCTAGTATTTTATTAAGGGTGGGTAGATCAGCAAATTTTACCACCCTTGTAATGGGTAGTATGTCTAACAATCCAATAACAGCACCACGCGCTGTAACCGTGGCTCGTTCTTCTTCGGTAGCGCCAGCGGCCCTTGCTCGTTCACTTGCTTCACCGGCTCCAGCACCAGCGACAGCTAGAGCACCAAGACCGAGAGCAGCGGTGCCGGGAGCACCAGCAGCGGCAGCGGCTGCAGGCAAAGTAGCAATACCTGCAATAGACCCAAGGGTTTGGCTTATTTGATAACTAATGGAGTCAGGGTCACCGCCTTCTGGGCGTAAGGCCGCAGCACCGGCTTTAATTTTTTCACGAGCAGCAAGTTCAGCCTCTTCTTCTAGTGCGGCTGCACCACCCAGTAACGCAAGCTCACCTACGTCAACAATACCTGCGCCGATTCCAGAAGTAATGTTCTCAATTACGCCAGCTTCTTCGCGTGGAGCAAGAGCACGTAGCATTGCTATGTCTCTTTTTATGTCTTCTTCGTAGTCTTTGAGGGTTGCTACTGCTCTAGCATCCCCTGCAGCTTGGGCGTTTCTAATCGCCGTTTGTACCTGCTCTAAAGAATGAGTTTGCATTACTGCTGTAGGTACTGACCCATAAGCTCAACTCGCTGTCGCTGTTTAGCTAAAGCGGCTCTTTGTGAACTAACATCTCCTCCTAGTGCTTCTATGCGGCGTAACAAATCTTCTTCTCTTTCAAATACACCAGTGGCTTGCAAGATAAAGCCCTTAGTTATACCCGCTCTGTTTACTGCATCTTCTACGTCACCACCGAAGCTCTGCGCTTGCTCTATCAACTGAGTTATTACTGGTGCAAGTAGTTCATCACGACGCTCTACTTCTTTCTGTAGTAGTTCTTGCATGTCTTCTAACGCAGCTCCACGCAGTTCAGCAGACGCTATCGCACGATCAGTTTCTTGTCCCAACAAATCTAGCTTCGTCTTGATGTTTTGTATGTCTGCATCAAGCACACGGGTTGCTTGTTTTTGAGCATCAGAAATATCACCTTCAGAAGCCTTAGACATGATGTTTGCATACGCTTGCTTTTCTGCTGACAGCACTTGTTCTGCCTTATCTGCACTGTCGATGCCTTTAGCCAATACAGTTTGCTCAATATCTAGAAGCTCGTTCTCTATACCAAATTCATCTTTAAGATTTTGCCGTTGCTGTGCACGTTGCTGAGACAACTTACCCATATACCCTGCAGCAAAGCCCCCCGGCCCACCACGTTGGGCAGCGCCTACTGTGCCAGCTATAAACGCTTCAAATGGATCTTCTTTTGCAAGCTGTTGTTGTTGGGCGCGTAGCCTGTCTATCTGGCTTTGCTTTTTAGTTTGCATCCCTGCAAGACCCATCTCGTCTTTAACGTCAGCTATTCTAGCTTTTCGTACCGCATCTGGGTCTCTAGCGGCTCGTTTATCTAAGCCTATGCCAGTTAAAATGCCCTTCGCAGCGTCTTGCCTAGTGGTGCCTATCTCTAGTTCTGGTGTTGTTACTTCAAGCTCGTCAAATAGCTTGTCTTTATCAATAGTATCGACGCTGGGGATGGTGCCTGTTGGGTCATCGTCGTCGCCAATATCTGATAGTGGTACTTGCGTTGTTGTCATCGGTGGTGCGTCATCTGACGATCCAAGTAACGCAGTGCTTGCGGCACCTAGGCCAGTTAGAGCTGCAGTGGGCCTGCTCATCGCATCTCTTGGCCCTCTATACGGCACTATTCCTCTGGGGCCAGTTCCAAGCTCCATAAGTTGTCTATCTGACCTTACTCCAGATTCCACAAGTTGTTTGTCGGTATCTACTGGACGATCACGTTCTGCTGCTCCACGTTTTAATCTAGTAACTGGAGGGGCAGTGTCGGGCTTTTTGCCCCGCATTAAATTTCTTATTCCAGATTTTATACCCTGCGACCTTAATGCAGTTAAACCACCTCTTATAGCCAGCCCAGCGCCCAATCCAGCACCGCCAGTTAACAATGTAATACCCAACATTGATGCGGCTTCTGCTGGATTTTCTTTTATGTAGTTAAAGGCTTCTTCGCCTAACTCCGCTATAGCATCTGCAACACTTACTGTTTCTGCTTCTCCGTCTACCATCTCGCCAGACTGAAATCCAACGATGCCGCCTTGGGCCATACCCATCCGCTTTCGGCGCTGCATGGCTTCTTTTCGACGCTGCCCAAGAACGCCACCTACTTGCTCGGTAACCTTTCCAAGATTACGTCCTTGTTCTTGCTTAATAAGCCCTAGAACTTGTTGCTCTCGTTGCTGTGCAATGGTCTGGGGGTTCTGCTGCATTTTTAGCTGTATGTCGCGTGCCGCAGCTTCTTTCTCTGTTTTTAGCTGCTGCAGTGCTAGCAGGTCAGTAAGCTGTTTGTTCTGCTGATACCGTTGTTGCAGTGCTTGTGGATTGCCCTGATATGCGTCTTTTTTACGCTGTATCATCTCCGCAATACCTTGAGAGGAATTAGTTATCATTAGGTTCCTCCCTCTGTTTCTTCGGTATCAGATTCGTCACCGCTGCCGCCGCCTAAGTTAAACAACGATTGAATTAACGAAGACACATCACCTGCACTACCTAACAGTGCACTAAGACCACTAGGCTGCGTTACAGAGTAAGACCTTGCAGCTATTGGCAACCCTTGCAGTAGTGAACGCTGATACTGTAATTGCTTGTACGGGAAGTCTCGTTCTTCTTCAAACTGCTTTCTATCTGCTAGTATGCCCGCTTGCTCTATATCTCTTTGTGTGCGCCCCGCGCCTACCTGTGCAGCTAATGCTTCAAGCCCAAACCGTCTAGCTGCATCAGTAGCTGTTTGCTGCCTTCCTTGCTCTACATTAAATTGGTCTCTACCCTGTTGAAAAGCCTGCGCGTATCCTCTGCCAGTTATGTCAGCTAAAGTTCTATTTAATGCAGCATCTCGTTCTAAATCAGCGAGCGCCTGACGAGAACCACCAAAAGCACCAGCCCTAGTGTATCGCGCTGCTTCGTCCTGTCTGCTTATTTCAGCTTGTCTACGTGCTTCTTCTAGTTGTGGTTGCAATACCGCTGACAGATAAGGATTCATGTACTGACTAACGGTAGTGCCTCCTGCAGTAGGAGCGTCGCTGGTAATGGCGGGAGCGTCCGTAGCACTAAAAGTGCCGGGAGTAAAAGACATCTGTTCAGTGGTAGGTACAACAAGATTACCTAAACCTGCAAAAGCGGTATCCTGTAGTTGCGATTGTCCTGCGGTAAGTGGCCCTGTGTAGGCTTGATAGGGTTGGTCTGCTAAAGCACGACCTTTACCCAAAAAATCAGTTACATATTCTCCAGCAAACTCGGCTAACGCACCTTGATAGCCAGTTTCTTGTCCTACTAGCGGGTCTTGCGCAACACCACCTGTTTGATATTTTAATATGCTCATGCTGGCAACATCCTAGTTGGGTCTATTTCTTTACCCTGTTTTTCGTTACCTGTACGTTCTTTGCGTACTCGGTTCATCATCTCGTGTAAAACTCTCGCTCCTGCGTCTGAATTACCGTTGCCTAAATGGCTCACTACATCTGCAGGTATAACAAACTCACCATCACTTAATCTTGCTTCTTGCCCATTATCAATTCGTGCAGGAACTTTGTCGGCCATACCGTCAGTAGAACCGTCTAAATATCTACCTTTACTAAGAGCCAAAATGCCACCTGCCGCCATACCCGTGCCGCCTTGTAAAGCTGCTATACCTTCTGCTTGCTCTTTGGCTTTAGCACGAGCTTCTGCAATCGACATTGGAGTGGTTTCTGGCTGTTTTGCATAGATAGTGTCGCTAAAATAACGACGACCTGCAGAGCCGGGGCGACGGTTTGAATCAATACCGCCTTCAGGCATGGGGACTCGCTCTCGCACAGCCGCATATCGTGGTATTTCGCCTTGGTATCCAGTGGGCTGCATTTGGGGGTTGAAGAAATCTGGAGCCAACTTGCTACCTAGAGCAGATATGCCAAGTCCAGCGAGTGCGGAACCGCCTTTACTGGTAATAAAATCTACAAAACCAGCATCTTCTTTACCCGCAAACTTATCGACTAGATCACTAAAAAATGTGCTCATTAACCTTTCTCAAGTAAACGCAATAATTCTTTATTGCTATCTATAATACCACCTTGTGCTACACGTCTTGGAGGTTGCTCAAACGGGTTAGTTGCAGCGTACCCTCCGTATGGCCCTGCTGCAGCGCGTTCTTGTTGTGGGGTGCCAAAAATACTGCTGAAATCATAAGCTGGTTCTAGTTGCGCAAGTGGCGACTGCCCCACATCTACTCTGCCTTCTTCAGAAGCTAAGAGCATACTTAAAAAATCCCTTGCAGACGACTCCTTTGCACGTTGTTCGGCTTGCTGCTGCATTTGTATTTGTTGCTGCATTTGTTGCTGCATTTGTTGATCTAGTTGTTGCTGCAGTTCTTGTTGTTGCTGTAGCTGCGAAGCAAATAAACCCGTAGCAGCAAAACGATTATCAGCAAGTGGATCTAATGTTTGGTCGCCTGCCAGCACATCCTGCAGCAAAGCAAGATCTGTAGCATCAATTACGCCATCACCTGTAACGTCGTAAGTTAACTGTTCTTCGGTAAATGCGAATGTAGACGGGTCAGCTAGCGCCTCCTGCTGCGCAATTACGTCTGTGACAAAATTAATATCCGCATCTGTCACATCTTGAGCAGGTTTGCCCAAGATTGCAGCAATCGTGTCAATCTCACCACTTAATGCTGTTTCTGTTTCGCCTAGTGCTGCGAGTAGGTCTTCTTCTGTCTGACCTATAGTGTCAAGAAGCTCATCTTTTGTTATGCCTAACTGGTCAGCAAGATCATCTACAGCAGTGCTTACATCAGCTACATCTTCAGCAACACCAGCTACATCTTCAGCAACACCAGCTATTTCATCAGACAGCGCCGATTCTGAATCAGCTATAGCATCTAGAAGATTGGTTTCTGTTATGCCTAAGTTATCGGATACTGTCTTAATAGCTTCAGCAAGGGCTTCATCGCGGTCTAGCCCAGCCGCTTCATTAGCAGCAATCTGCTCTAGTAAGTTAGCCTCTACAGCGGCTAAATCTTCAGTAAAATCAACTTCTTCTGATTCAGTGCCTGCAGTGTCATCCGCAGTGTCATCTACAGTATCGTCGGTAGTGTCATCCGCAGTGTCATCTACAGTATCGTCGGTAGTGTCATCCGCAGTGTCATCTACAGCGTCATCTAC
>VTLG01009259.1_pt1 | contig 57707 bp, 73 predicted proteins | sample 4694571 | NCBI WGS metagenome assembly VTLG01 (sample SAMN12604809, study PRJNA352737) | marine metagenome | biome: ENVO:00000447; feature: ENVO:00000209|ENVO:00000569|ENVO:01000036; material: ENVO:00002151; isolation source: viral sequences binned using virsorter ... | reverse complement strand
TAAATCACCAAAATCAGATGCATTACCTGTTGATGCAATGGTTATATACTGAATACTATTATTAGCAAATTGATTTGGTGATGCACTAATACCTCCACCAGCAAATATTCCACGAGTACTACTTGAAGCCGCAGAAGTAGCAAAAGCAGCAGTTGCTAAATTACCAAAATCAGTTGCATTTCCTGCTGATGCAATGGTTACATAATCAATCGTATCCTTATAAGAGGGAGTACCACCAGCCCATATACCTCTAGTTGGAGAAGATAATGAAGAACTATTATTACGAGCATCTGTAGAATCACCAAAATCTGCTGCATTTCCTGTAGTTGCAATCGTTACATAATCTATACTATTAACTGCCGTAGGATGATCATATCCAAGAGCTATTACTCCTCTAGTTTGAGATGAACACCCACTTCCCATACCAGAAGCAGCAGTTAAATCACCAAAATCTAATCCATTCTGTCCTGTTGTTGCAATTGTTACATACTCAATAGCATTAATTTCACTGCCTCCTGATGGAGCATCTCCACCAGCAAATAACCCACGAGTGCTTGAACATACAACAGATTCTCTACGCTTATCATTTGATAAATCACCAAAATTTACTGAAACCCCACTAGTTTGTATCTGAACATAATGAATACCATTTGAAAATTCACCACCAACATTACCAATTAATCCACGACCTCTATTACTCTCTGCTGATGTTCCTCCTGGTGGAACCATATATGAGAGAGTATCGAATTTTGTATTATCTGTAAATGCTGTTCCGTGGTCTTCTCCTACGTCTGGAGCAAAGTGTGATGCTGTTGGACCTGGTGTTTTTGATGCAGTTCCAACTACTATAATTTTTCCTGTTTCCTCTTTATATGCATTACCAGGAGACTGACAACAAAGAAGAACTGTATCTGATGTTTTTTCTAATCTTCCTGTTGGTGGTGTAAATGCTGCTGTATAAAGTGCCGTTCCCTTAATAATTCTTAAATTAGAAATATATCCATCAAAATTTCTTTCAGTAGTAGATCCTGGTTGAGATCCTATATCTAAAAATCTCCACGTTGCATCTGTAAAATTTTGAGAACAACTTACTGTAGCAACTTGAGTTCCATCACCATATATCTTTGCAGTATTACTTGTTCTTGTAATGGCTATATGATGCCAAGTATTAGCAGTTAAAAAATTAGAACTTTGAACTTGGTTGTTATTATTAAAAGCTAAATGAAGTGTTGCATCTTCTTGATGAACTGCAAACCATGCACCAGTCGTACTATTACCACTACCAATACCATATCCAAAATCAAGTATGGATGCAAAATCATTTTCTTGTTCAGATGTATCAATAGTATTAGCATACATCCAAAATTCTATAGTCCAATCACTTGTTCCAAATTTAATATCACCATCTGGATCAGATACCTCTAAATAAGTTCCCTGTGCTGCACCAGCATCGGATGCAAATTTTACAGATCCATTGATGGCATTTGCACCACCCAGTCCAGATACTCTATCAGCACGTAATATTCCCATTATACTATACCTCCATGAACATCAGAATGACCACCATTATATGTTCCTGTTGCAGTTAAATCACCAAATTTAGTTGAATCTGATCTCACATTAATATCAATTTGCTGAATAAAAGTCGTTGGAGTATAACCACCAGTAAATCCACAACGGGTAGGACTTGAGAATTTTCCTGATCCATACCTAGCAGCCAAAGCATCACCAAAATCTGTTGCATTTCCTGTTGTTGCAATGGTTGTATAATCAATTGTAGCATTCGCTCCACTAGGAACTATGTACCCTTGAGCCCATGCTGCACGAACTGGATTACACATTGCTGAACAGAAATATCTATTATTAGTTAAATCACCAAAATCTACTGCATTTCCTGTAGTTGCAATGGTTGCATAATCAATTCTATTTGTTGATGTCTCTGCAGGTGCGTAATAATTACCACCAGCCCATATTGCACGAGTTGATGATCCACATGCACTTGTACCTTCTCTTCCTAAAGTAAGATTACCAAAATCTGTTGCATTACCTGTTGAGGAAATAATGATAAGATTCATCAGATCATTACTACTCTGTCCTCCACCAGTTATCATTCTGGTTTGATTTGAGTGACCATCATGTCTTCCAACTGTTGCTGTTAAGTCACCAAAATCAATTGTATTTGATAATGAAGCCATCTGAAAATATTGAATTTCATTTTTCTCGGCCCAAGGAGCACCACCAGATGATCTTCCACCAGCAATAACTGCACGAGTTCTACTTCCAGCAGCAGCATGTGCATGAACACCAACGCTGAGATCAAATCCACTATCAACTGCATTTCCTTCTGATGCTATATTCCAATATTCAATTATGGTACCACCCGATCCACCTCCAGCTCTAAATGCTCTACCACCCAATCCTGATGCTGGTTCAGTATGAACCTGAAACCACGTAGCACCATTAAAATACTCCAACTTCTGTGAGTCAGAGTTGAAACGCATTGCTCCTAATGGTATCTCTACTGGTGGTAAGCTCATGATTCTACTATCCTATTCATATTTAGGAGAGACCCCCGTGACTATCAGAACATGAACCAGTATAAGCTCTTGAACTTGATAAGTAACCAAAGTCAAAAGAATTTCCTGTGGTGTCAATGTTTACATATTCCATTGTAGTGGAGAATTGATTAGGGTTATTAAATCCACCCATAGTTACTCCCCTTAAATTATTAGAAGTTCCAGCACCGCTTTGAGCAGTTACTCTATTACTACCAAGATCACCAAAGTCTGCTGCATTTCCAGTCGTTGCAATAGTTATATATTGAATTGTATTAATATTTGCTGGATTTGTATTACCACCCACAAATATGCCACGAATGTTAGATGCACATGCTAGATAACCTTCTCCATTCTCAGTAGTATCACCAAAGTCTGATGCATTACCTGTTGTTGCAATGGTTATATAGTCAATGACATTAGTAAATGGGTCACCACCATGAGCAAGACAACCACGAGTAGGTGATGCTAAACCAGCTGCATTCTTATTAGCTGATGACATATTACCAAAATCAGTGGCATTTCCTGTTGATGCAATGGTTATATAATCTATAACATCAGACTGTGGGTTAGGAGCACCACCACCAGCAAATACACCACGAACATTATTAGAAAGAGCACCAGGCCCGTTCTTTGCTATGGTTCTATCACCAAAATCAATTGCATTTGCTGTAGTTGCAATCGTTACATAATCAATAGTATTATTTAAACTACCCATTGCAAAAACACCACGAGTCGTACTTGAACAAGCAGTGTGTTGACCTGCTACAGTCAAATCACCAAAATCAATTGAGTTACCTGTTGATTGAATTTGAAAATAATCAATATTTGTTATATTAGAAGGAGTAGAACTTCCACCATTTAATCCACGACCTCTACCTCTCTGTTCTGTAGTTCCTGTTGGGAAATACATTACACCTTGACTATTAATCTTAACATCTCCATCAAATACTACACCAGCATTAGTAGATCCTATTCCGACTATTTTATTTGCTCTTAAATTTGCCATGTTAGAAACCTCCTAATCCACCGTGGGAATCAGAACAATGTTTACCATAACCCATCCCAACAGATTCTGGTAAGTCCCCAAAATCTTGTGCATTACCAGTAGTTGCAATAGTTACATATTGAATTGTATTAGTATAAGCATTTGCAGGATTGGTTCTTCCACCACACCACACACCACGAGTTTCTGTTGATGCAGCACCACCAATATATCCAAGTCCTGGTTGCATCAAACTACCAAATTCAGTTGCATTACCCTCAGATGCTATAGTTACATAATCAATAATATTAACATGAGGATTATCATAATCAGTACCTCCACCACAAATACCCCTAGTACTACTAGAAAAAGATCCATTATGAGCTCTGCTCTTTGTTAGATCTCCAAACTTTTCTGCATTTCCTTTTGATGCAATCGTTATCATTTGTATGTCACTTCTATCTTGTAAGGGAGAAGGTCCATACCCACCCATAAAGAGTAAACGAGTTGGATTACCACATGCAGTACCAGCACCAGTACAATTAAAGTATAAATCACCAAAATCAAGTGCATTACCTATAGTCGCCATCTCAATATAATCAATTACATTAGTATAACCTGGAGTTGAACCTCCACCGAATATTCCACGAGTAGATGAACTTCCAGCCTGACCACCAGCCTCAGTAACCGTAGCATCACCAAAATCAATACCATCACCCTCTGATGCCATATTCACATATTCAATTGTATTAATCTTAGTAGGAGTTCCACCACGACCATAGAAACCTCTTGTTTTATTAGCACAAGCCGATCCCATAAATGCAGCAGTACTTAAATTACCAAAATTAGTTGCATTTCCTAATGTTGATATTTGAAGACTATAAACGTTAGATGTTTTAGCACCAGTAGAGTCAAGAGGATTCATATAAAGCCCACGACCTCTATTACCCATATCAACTGTAGAACTCACTGCTCTCCATTCACTACCAGTATAAAATTCAAGTACTCCTAAATTCTCATTAAATCTTGTTGTTCCTACTGTTGGTTTATCATCACTAACACCAGGAAGAGTAAAATTATCTACTACTGTTAAATTCTCTGTGCCACTGGTAAATGTTGTTCCTGTTGATACTGTTACTTCTCCTTCAATAACAATCTCATCAGATACCGCACCTTGTTCAGAACCTTCAAGTCCAGATATTGCTGCTTTAGTATCTATAAATCCATCAAATACTGTAAGAGTAGATATACCAATTGCTTTTGTATTAGGTGCATGAATATTTCCAAGTGCCTGAAGAGTATTGGTAGGATTATCAGTTCCTATACCAACTAATTCGTTTTCTAATTCAAATTGGGTTGAAAAACCTATACGTACTTTTGCCATCTTAGAAACCTCCTAATCCACCGTGGGAATCTGATGCCGAAGAAGAATATCCCAAAAGACTACACTCACCAAAATCAAATGAATTTCCTGTTGTTGCAAAATTAACAGATTCAATTCTATTAAATCCTCCACCAAAACCAGCTGGAGCTACTCGACCAGCCCAGATAATAGCACGAGTTTGAGTGGCACTTCCTCTTCCAGCCATATAACCCCTTTTAGATGTTAAAGAACCAAAGTCAATTGCATTTCCAAATGATGCAATAGTTACATAATCAATAGTATCAACATCAGGATTACTTGGATCATAAGTTGTTCCACCAGCACAAATTCCCCTAACACTATTTGAACCAGCATAATTATGAGATCTTGCGTTTGTTAAATGACCAAATGTGACTGCGTTTCCTCTACTGGCAGTTTGTATACTTTGTATATCACTAATTTCAATTAGTGATGGGCTTGTATATCCTCCCATGAATAAACAACGAGTGGGTGATTGACATGCACCACCAGAACCAGATGTGACCTTAGTACAATCACCAAAGTCAATTGAATTTCCTAATGTGTTTATCTGAACATATTCAATAGAATTAACATAACCTCCACCCTGACCACCTATACGCCAAATACCTCTCGTGGAAGAAGAAGATCCACAACCACCAGAAGATCCTTGAGTTAAATCACCAAAATCTATTGCATTTCCTGTTGATGCAATGGTTATATACTCTATGGTGTTCATATGTGTGGGAGTTGACCCACCTGCAGTAAGACCTCTTGTTTCATTTGAACATGCTATTCCTTGCCACACTGCATTAGTCTGATCACCAAAATATTGAGCAACTCCTCCTGTTGATCCGTTAAGAAATTCTATTCTGTTTACTCTTGCTGCGGTATCATGTCCAGAAAATGTTACCTGACGACCACTTGTTGTTCTGTTATTTACCTGTCTCCAGAAACTACCATCCCAATATTCAATCGTTCTAAAATCTTTATTATAATATAATGCTCCTGGTTTTGGTGCAGATGGTCTGTCAGCAGTTACACCAATCGGAGGAGTAAATGTATTACTTACTTTCAGACTCTTAATATTTCCTTGACCAGTTGTTGCACCAGTTCCTACAGTCATTGTAAGACCAGTACCTACAACAACCTCATCTGATAAGGTTCCACTCTCTCCACTATCAATCCTTATATTCTCTGTAAATGATGTATTTTTATTTTGGAATCCTGCATATGATGTAAGAGTTGCAATACCTATTACCTTTAAATCCTTTGAGCGTGTTCCACCAAGAATTTCTAACTTCTCATTTGCTGTGGAAGTTCCTATACCTACCTTAGTGTTCTTAAGGGTAAAGTCATCTAAGTAACCAAAACGTTTAGTAACCATATCAATAACCTCCTAATCCACCGTGGGAATCTGATGTCATAGTAACTTCTTTTCTAGCCAATGCTAAATCACCAAAGTCAATCGCAGCACCACCAGTTTGTATTGAAATATAATCAATAACATTATTAACTGCAGGTGCAAATCTCATACCACCAAATATTCCACGAGTTTGTGTGGAAGTAGCACCACCGAATCCTCTTCCAAATGTTAGATCACCAAAATGAGTTGCATTTCCTTCTGATGCAATCGTTACATAATCAATCACAGTCAATTCATATGTAGAACCTTCCCAATCAGTTCCTCCACCCCAGACACCCCGAACTGTATTTGAACATCCACCTAATGCACCTCTTTTCTTTGTTAAATCACCAAACTTAGCTGCATTTCCTTTTGATGATATAGTTACAAAATCCATGTAAGATTGAGCAACTGAATTTAAAGGACTTCCTGATGTATATCCACCAGCCCATACTGCTCTTGTTGGAGATGCAAGTGCTGCAGGAGCACCAGCAACTGTTATAGATCGGTCACCAAAATCAAGTGCATTTCCTAATGTTTGGATTTCTACATAATCAATTATAGCACTATGAGGATACCAAGAAGAAAATAAACCACGAGTTGAATTTGAACATCCACCACCACCGAATCCCTGATCAGTTGTTAAATTACCAAAATCTGTGAAAAAACCTCCTGATTGAATAGTACTATAATCAATAATATCTGAGAATGGTGTTCCATCTAATCCCCCTGCAACTAAACAACGATTACCATCAGAACAAGAATTTGGATAGGCTCTATCATCAGTTAAATCACCAAAATTATTCTCATTACCTTTAGACATTATATTTACATATCCAACAAAAGTTTGTCGGTTATTACTAGGATCCCTTCCTCCTGCAATTATTCCACGACCACTTGCACCATTAACAACAAATTGTCTCCACTCAAATCCATTATAAAATTCAAGTGTATTTAAATCTTTATTAAACCTAACAGTTCCTTCTACTGGAACTTCTGGTCTCTCTTCTACACCACCTGTTGGGGGAGAGAAATGTGTTCCTATACTAACATTCTCAACAGTTCCAACGGTAACAGTAGAACCTGTTGATACTGTGAATGTATTATTTAATCCTACAACAATATCTCCAGTTGTACTGTGCTCTCCAGTAAGACTTGTATCTCTAACAATATTTAAATCATCTGCAGCAAATCCAGCATATCTTGTAAATGTAGATACACCATTTACTTCTAAATCTGTTGTCTTTACTGTTCCTTCTACCTTAAGATTTCCAAGTCCAGCAGAATCTGTCCCGATGCCTACGCCACCGTTCTCTGCTAAACTAAAAGAACCAATTCCTATGCGGTAAGTTGCCATTTATTATATTACCTCTAAGGAACTGCCATAGTATCCAGTTTCGCTGATACAGTGGATACTCCAGAACTTGCCATTGTTACTTTTAGTTCTGCATTTGATCCATTAATAGCACCACTAATAGACCCAAGCATTGAACCTGTGGCAACTGCAACCTGTTCAACTACTGTTACTGTTGTTCCATCATGTATCATTAAATATTTACCTGCTTGATATGCTCCTGTTGCATCTGTAATTAATAAATTAACACTTGCAGAACGGAATGATGCATGTGCAAATGATATAGCACAACCAACTGTACTTGTTGTACTTACAATACCACTAACTTGAGTTGCTCCTCCTCCACCTATTTCACCCCATTCATCTGTATATCCCTCAAACTTTCCATCATCTGTATTATATCTAAAGTCACCTGCCTGAGCCGTTCCTGGTCTTTGAGCTGCAGTACCTCCAGGAAGTCTAACGTGTGAAGTTCCACCAAAAGTAGCAATACCTGAAATGGTTGCATTACCATTAGGAGCAAAAGTATGAGCAGATCCTACCTTAAGACAAACTGCAGTTACAATACCAGAATATGTTGCATTACCATTAGCAGAAATCGTTGCAGCAGAACCAACTCTAAGTCCAGCAGTAAACGTTCCAATTCCAGAAAAATTTATTGAATCAGTGAATACTTGATTAGCAGTTACTATACCAACTGCTATTTTACCAGGATTATTTAAACTTACAGGATCACTAACAACAGTTGTACCAATACCTACATTTTTATCAAAGGAGAATCCATCACCCGCAAAACTCAGGGTGTTAATACCTGCTCTTCCTTTTATGGTATCGACTCTAATTTCAGCAGCCATTCGGGTTCACTCTCCCCCTATTTTTTATTATTTATGATATAAAAGTTATAGGATTATTTATCGAATCCAGAAAAGAGAAAATTAAGGATTAGGTATTTCCCTCCAAGATGTGGTATCTTCATCCCACACATAAGGTTTTCCATCAGTAGGATATGTAATTGGAGCTTCCCATTTACAAGTAGTATTATTTAAAACCCAAGAATCAAAAGGTTTATTACCAATGAAAGCATCTTTAACTGCATCATAAGTACCACCTAATTCTGCAAAAGTCTTTCTAAAATTTTCATTATAAGAAGTTTGTTTATAAGTAACTCCAGCACCACCATGAATCTGTTGTAAAAAATCAATACCTAATTGTTCTTGTTCATCACCATTAGAATCAGTGATCACTACATTATTAACTACTTCAACGTTAATAACTTTATTATTGCTATCTAATGTTGCGAAATGTGCCATTATACTGTATAGGTTCCTGAACCAGTGTAAGTTAATATTGTATAAGATCCAGATGTAGTAACTGTTGGTGATCCAGATGTAGTACCTGAATAATCAGCAGTAAGAAGTTTAATAACTACTAATCCAGATCCCCCGTTACCTCCATTACCACCATTTCCTGAGTTACCGCCTCCGCCGCCACCACTACCAGAATTGGCAGAAGCAGCAGTATTGGCTCGATCATAAGGTGCGACTCTTCCAGTACCGTCTCCACCACCAGCTTGACCATCTCCAGCTTTGTAATTAGGACCATTAGTAGCCCAATAACCAGAACCAGCTCCACCGCCACCAGCTCTTGTAACTGAAGATCCTGTTATAGAAGAAGCTCGACCAGCACCGCCATCACCCGCATTTCCTTGTGAACCAGCAGTTGCACCAGCTCCGCCAGCACCTCCTCCACCTCCTCCAGCATTTCCAGCCCCATTCCATCCATCTCCTCCATCATGCCCCTGATATGTAGCAGTACCAAAAGTTCCCCCATCATTTATACCTTCACCACCTCTTCTATATGGAGGATCACCACCATCAGCAGCAGATCCTCCACCACCTGAGCCACCATCACTACCAGGCCCATAAGCTTGTGCTGTTCCTCCACCAGTTGATGTAATATCAGCCATAACAGAACTACTACCTTGTGAACCACCAACATTAGTTCCAACTCCACCTGCTCCTACAGTTACTGTTATTGTACCAGAAATATCATGATTAGTACCTTCTCTATAACCACCAGCACCTCCGCCTCCAGCAGCATAAGACGCACTTCCACCACCAGGGCCTCCACCAGCGATAACTAAGTATTCAACGGGAACACTTTTTTGACCCATTCCCAAGAGCATTTGCTGAGAAGGCATATTAACTCAACCCTGAACCTGAGATGTAAGCAGTAGAGGCATTAGCAAACCAAATAGTAGCCATACCCCTACCAGCTAAAGTTCTATTACCTGTTGAAGCGTCACCAGTGTTAAAGAGACTTACCCCTGAACCTTGTGTAATTGTTTGATTTGAACCGCTATCGTTAGCAATACTAACCACATTTCCAGATGACATCACACTGTTTGGAACAGTTACACCACCAGTACTAATTTCAATACATTTTCCTGCATCAGAAGCAATTAGAGTGTAACCAGAACTTTTAGAAAGAAGTGGAATATTTCTTAAATCACCCTTACTATCATCAAAAGAGGTAGCAGTAGCTATACCAGAGAAAGTAGCATTTCCATTTGCCTTGATGGTTGCAGCAGTTGATACATTAATATCTCCTGTTGATGTGATGCGAAGTCTTTCTCCTGCATTTGTAGAGAAACGCATAGAATTATCACCATGATCATAATATACTATACCAATATTAGAATCTGCAGTATCACCAAAATGAATAAATGCCCCTCCAGAAACTCCAGCATTTAATGCTAATCCCGCATAGTTACTAGCAGATTCATTATTAGTAACAGCAAGAACTATATTAGAATCAAATCCACCAGTTGGTCCACCAGATATATAACTTTTACTTATATGAGTCGTAGCAGCTGGAGCGTCAGTATTAACACCAATATTACCACCATGTTTAACAAAAAGTTTAGTACCACTAGATCCCATTCTAACTTCACCACCACCTCTATTAATCCACAATGGTGCTTGTAATCCAGTACCACCTGGACTTGATGATTGTATCCAAGCACCAGTTAATGATGCACCAATACCAATCCATCTTCTGTTAGTTCCACTTGTTCCATGCTTAATTAAAACAGTTGCATTTGGTTGAGCAGAATCAGAAGGAAATCCTTGAGGATCTTGTAAAATCTCTACTCTATTATTTGTAGCAGTAGCATTAACACCAATATGACCAGATGAATTGACACGAAATGCTTCACTACCTCCTGTTTCTACTGTAAATGTATCATTTGCAGGGAATCTTAATGCTGTATTTGTATCTCCAGCATGAACTATCTTATCTTCTATTAAAACATCACCACCCAATTGAGCAGTAGTTACAATACCAGAGAAAGTTGCATTTCCATTAGCGGATATTGTTGCAGCAGAACCAACGGATATATTACCACTTGCATCTATAGTTGCTCTATCATCTCCACCTGTACCAAAAGTCAATACATTACCTGACCCGTTAGATATACTTGCTCCTAAACCTATATTTAATCCACCACCTTGTGCAAAATCAGTGTATCCTGTTCCAACTGATAATGTTGCAAAAGTAGTTACTCCAGTTGAACCAGTAATAGTTCTTATAAGTGATCCATCAGATTTATGGATCGACAAAGAATTACCCGTTTGAACGGTAATTGAATTTATACCAGCAATACTATTTGGCTGTACTACAGTCATTTGGGTTCACTCTCCCCCTATTTGTTTACTATTTAGACCACTGCCCAATTTCCATCAACAGTCATAACACCGTTAATAGTAACTGGACCTGCCATTAAACCATTGAAATTAGTTCCAATGTAATGATTACCATTTAATGCATTATCAACCATAAGCATACCATTACCTATGTAAAGTCCTTGGAATGAATTACCAATTCCCTGTACATCTGGATCATTAAGTGCAACGGTATTAATACCAACAGATTTACTCGTTGATATACCAATTGAACCTTCTGGTGTCCATGTTCCTGCAGCACCTACTCCTCCTCCACCTTGGAAGCAAAGTGTAGCAATACCAAGATTACCATCATAATATGCTGTAGTAAATCCAGCACCCTTAAATTCAAGATAGGTGACACCATAACCAACAGGATGAATACCTGCTGAACCATCACCAGTTGTTCCAATACCAATGGTAACACCAGTTAGATTGGCACCATCACCATAATATGTGATGATACCTGCATGAGAACCAACTGTTGCACCACCACCAACATAACCTGCACCACTAACTAAAAGTCCTGATACACCACCATTTCCACTACCTAAAGTAGTAACACCAGAAATGTTTAGATTTCTACCAGATACCTCATCATAAGTAATATCACCAGTAACATCAAGGTTTCCAAGTACAACAAGATCACTAGCTACAGTTGCAATACCAGAAATAGTTACATTACCATTAGAAAATATAGTAGCAGCAGAACCAATTATTATACTTGAACCAGTACCAACAACAATTCCACCATTAGCAGTTACAATTCCTGCAGCAGCAATATTACCGTTTGCAGAAGCTGTAACACCAGAACCAACGGATACCTTACCACTAACGGTCTCATCTCCAGTAACCGCAAGTGTCGATCCATCAAATGTTAAGTTACCACTATCTTCCAGTTCTCCAGAAGTTCCAGCAATAACAACTCTATTATCTGTTAAATCAGAAATCTTAGCAGTATCAGCAACTAATGTATCAATATTTGCAGTTCCATCAATGAATAGGTCACCCCACTCACTGGTAGCAGCACCGATATTTCTAGTACCATCTGCATCAGGTATTAAATTACTACCAACAGATGTAAAGGTAGATACTCCACTAATGTTTAATCTATTACTTGTCGTTACTCCACTAACATTAACACCTTGCGGAGTAGTTTGGAAAACATTGCCATTATCATAATAAAGAGATGCAGCCCCATTTTCTGCAAATGTTGCTTGTGTTTCAGTACCAGCAGCATTTCTTATCTGTAAACTATTACTATCAACATATAAATTTCCAGTTCCTAAATCTTGAACAAAACTATTGGAAGAATCATGGAATATTTTTAGATCAGAATCATCTCCCATATAGATGGCCGCACCATCTTGGAAGAATGCACTCGTTCCAAATCCTACAGTTGCACCAAGAGAAACACCAGCATGATCTGTTGTGCCAGCAAAACCTATTCTTAAAGCACCGCTAAAGGTAGATACACCTGATATAACATCTAAACCAGTAGCAAATGTCGCAATACCTATAAATGTAGAAAGTCCAGCAACTTTTAAGTCACTGAAACTGTTAGGGCCTACCCTGATTGCGTCTTCAATTGTCGCAATTGTTGTTGAGTCGAGTGATGCAATACCACTCAAACGCATTCCTCTATCTATTACTTCTGTCGTACCTATGGAAAGTGCTTGAGCACTTACCATCCCCGAAACGCTAACATCATTCGCAAAAGTGGAGAATCCAGTAACATTAAGATTAGTTACTGTACCAACCCCAGTTACACTAATATCAGTTACACCTATACCACCCCTGCCACCAGCATTTGTTGGGCCAACATGGAGGGTATATCCAGGAACCGTAGTACCTATACCAACTTTTTTTAATGTCGAATCACCTACGATCAGATCTGTTGCGACCTGAACACCATTCTTAATGACAAAATTCTTATTGATTGCCATTCGGGTTCACTCTCCCCCTATTTTTTATTATTTATGAAAAAATTTTAGTGTAAATCAACCCATGCTGCTCCAGTGAATCCTTGGAACTTACTTGTGGAAGTATTAAACATCAATGCACCTGCAGTTGTACCTAAACCAACTGTGCTGCTAACTTGTGGTAAAATCACAAATGTGTTAATACCACTGTACCCTTCTTTTAAATCAACAATGCATCTAGGAGCCGTAGTTCCTATTCCAACCGAACCAACCTTAGTGATTCTTAACTTTTCATCAGAAAGTCCAACTGAAGATGCATCTCCTGCTGTTGAATTTAATGCAAAGGCTAAATCACCAGTATAGTGTGCTCCATTATGTGTATCTTGGAAGAAAATTGCTGCTTTTGGACGACCAGCTGGTTTATTAACACCAAATGAGATTCCAGCATATCCTTGTGCTTGACCATTACTTCTTATGTTTAAAACAGAAAGTGATGAACTGGCACTGAAAACATCAAGTTTTCCAGCACCCGACAAAGTAGTAGTTCCAACACCAACAGCATCAAATGACTCATTATTTGTAGTAGATGACTGACTTATACTACCAAATCTCTTCCAAGCATTATCGGTTGTATAAACCCATCCAAGATACTCACCACCTTGTGGATTGTCATTGAAAGTAATGTCTCCAGGAGTTGCTGAATCAGTTGGAGTAGCAATACCAACAGTTAACTTACGTGATACTGTTGCGTCTCCCTGTAAGAATAGAGATGATGCTTCAAGTCCCTTAGAAGAAGATGAAGTTATCTTATTACTAAAGACAACTGGACCTTTGAACTCAGAGATTACTTTATTCTCATCACCACCAGTAACATTAATTGAACTTGTAAACTCACCTTCTGTTGCATTAACAAGGTTAACTCCCTTCTTAACTGATATATCTTCACCAGTTACACTTCTAATTGGAGTATTAATAACCTCTTCCTTACCAGTAACAGAATTTAACTTCTTATTACCAGAGTAGAAGATACCCTTATCATTCATACCAGTGAAGTAGTTAATACCACCATCCTTTCTTAAAGATTGACTGATTAACTCTTCAGTATCAGATATCTGACGATTCTGCTTATCTGGGAATGCAGTTGAGTAGTTTCCTGGCCCGAATCCAACATATTCAAATGTATGACCTGCAACTCTATTGATTGAATGTCTTCTTAATTCAACAGGTAGTGGTCTAATTCTACGAACTGTAGCATTAGCACTGTGTGCTGCTGCTTTTGTTCCAAGACAAGAACGGAAAACTGATAATGGGTTTGTTACAGGATTGGCAGGAGTAGTCTTAATTCTGACTACCTCATCATCAATCATAAAGTAATCACCCATATGGATACCAATTTCATCCTGAGAACCAGCAGTCAGATTCATATCTGTAGTGGTCTTGGTCATTGCAGCATTCAAATTAGTATGAATGTGATTCATTGACCCATCAATTGGAACCATTCTTCCATTGACACTCTCATCTTCTATCGTAGGATTACCATTTGCACAAGCAAAACCTGTACGCATAATAAACATTGAAGAACCAATTGATATTGTTCCACCAGTAGTCTTACCAGCACCAATGTTTAATTCAAATTCATTGAAACTATTAACTTTAGTTACTACATATTCGCCAACTAATCTCTCATCTGATGTATCAGGTGCATTATGTCCATCTGTCTTAACACCAACAGTAGAAATTGCAACCTTAACCTTAGCATTAACACTTAATCCATGAGATCCGTAGATAGGAAGAGTCTGACCATTTACATAGTAAGAAGATATTCCAACAGTTGCTATTCCTAATGTAGTATCATAGGTTAATGTACCAATTCCAAGAGGCATACCTGTGTTATAAATCGATGCATTAGAAGTTAATACTGAACCTATACCTGCTGTTGTAACACCTGTTATTGCAGAGTTACCAACAACACCGAAACTTCTTCCTGCACCAACATATACATCACTAATTCTATACAGACTATTATACTGTCCATAAGTCTCTGATGTTACACCACTAAGTCGGATAACATCTCCAACATTATCATATACCTTACTAACATGGAATTTAGCAGGAGTCCAATTCGTTTGTGTAGCAATACCAACAACATATAGTGTATTACCTATACCATAAGCACTACCACCATTCATAATGATGAGTTCAGTAATACTACCAATACCACTTACAGTAACTTTTGCAGTTGCACCTGAACCAGTTGTAGTACCAATACCAACTCCAAGATGCCAGTTAAGTTCTTCAGAGTTAACTAATTTTGCATTATAGAATACTGCCTCAGTACCAGAACCAGTACCATAATTCAAACCTCTCTGAGATCCAGCAATTCCTGTGTTAACAGCAGTTAATTCTGTAACAGGATTTAATCCATGATCAACATCTGTATAAACTGTATGAGATTTTGATACAGGATAATTATATGTTCCAACAGGAATCTTTGCACCACCTGAAGTATTAATACCAACATGAGTTGTAATCTGAGTTACACCAATACCAATGTTAGTCTCTCTAACAAAAGTATCAAGAGTTTCTCTTGTAATACTCTTTCTAACATCATCTACAGTAACATCTCCAATTGGATCTGAAATAGCAAAAGATGTTGCAGACTCAGGATCATTAACAGGATTATCACGATTAACTTGAGGATAAAGATACTTAACTGGTTGTGTAAACTTATCTCCAGTAAATGGTGATATAGCAGGAGCATTAGATGAGTTTAATACTGTTAGATAGTAAATACCATCTTGCTTTCCACTAACATATTGTTGAATTTCATTACTATCCTGAACATAGAATGTCTTATTATAACTCTTTCTCTTAAAGTATGGTAGTGCTGTATCTCTTGTTAGAGTATCACTGGTAAATGTTCCACCATCAGTTGACATTCCAACAGTAAATTCTCTTGCACTTGTAATACCAGTAACAACAAATGTACCATTATAACCAGAATTACCAGCACCAGTAGTATTCACACTACTCTTAACATTAACAACTTCTACTAAAGAACCAACAGATAAATTATGTGGTTGCTCAGTTAATACGTTTGCAGTTGATGAACCATAATTAGCACCAGCAATGAAACTAAAGTTTCTTTGTTGATTAACATTGGTCAATGAACCAGAACCAAAGTAAGTCTGAACTTCAGATGTAGTTGAACCAATAGAAGTATTAGATTCTTGAAGAATATATCCACTTGTAGGTGGTCTTGCTACAGATGTTCCAGTAGACGCAGGAATAACATATCTTAAACGATAAGTAGTATCTTCTGCTTTTCTATCATCAGTCTTTCTCTTAATATATGTTCTTGGAGAAGCATTTCCTAATGCTGATGTTCCTTGGTCAATAAAGTAAGGCCAAATTGCATCCTTTCCACCAGATGTATCAACACCAACTTTAACATACCATTGAGAATTTGCAGTATCCCATTGAATTGGATGTCCAATATCTCCAGAATTCTTATCAGATACTCTACTAACAACCTTTAATGAACCACCAAGAGCATTAATAGTTAATGCAGAAGCATTTTCAGCATCAGTTAATGTCTTAGCAAGTTTAACAGCAACATTAGTTGATAATCCAGCAATTGCATAGTATACCTTATTTGAATCAATTCCATCAGGTAATCTACCATTATCACTTATAACTCTAACAGTTTCTCCCGTTTCAAATGTATGTGCTTCCGTTAAGGTGATTGTATTACTTGAAATACTATTAATACCTGCAGAACTTCTATTAACATTAAATACCTTCTCACCACTTGTCTGTGAGTTAGGCATTACAATACGAGAACTAAATTCAGAACTAACACCTGCAGAAATAGGAATTAATACATTAAGTCTATCAGATGCTGCTGCACCAACTCTATAACCATCAACGACATTTTCTGGTTTAGTAGATTGGTTATTTTGTCCCTTAAGATATAATCTTTCAGAAGTTGTTGCAACACCTACTGTTGTAGAAATATCTAAAGCAGTAAATTCAACAGTCTTCTCTGTAAATGGGAATCCTTTTGGTGGGATAACGTGTGTAATATATCCTAAATCATCCTGTGAATATGCATTCTTCTTAAATCCAGATGAAACTAATGCTTTTGCACCAAAGTTTGAGTTGGAGTTAGTAATTGACATATCACCACCAGTCTCAGTGGAGAAATGTTCTGCATAACCTATAGCAAATGCTGATGCTGCCTGAATTGTTGCATCATTAATTGCTTTAATATGCCAGTTATTATATGCAGGTTTAAATACTGCTCTGGAATCAGTAACTAAATTCTCATTTCCTGATACTGTTCCATCATCATATGCACCTGTTGTTGAATTATACTTAACAAATGCGTTATTATCTTTCTGTAGTCCAATACCTGTGTACTGGGCAACAACCATCGATTTAAATCCAGTTGCCTTATTACCATCAGCAAGCAGTCCACACATGCCATAAACTGACCTCAGAGAGCAGTTAAAGACGTATGGGGAAGCAGAAGCAACTGTATCTACACTAAGAGATGCAGTTGATCCAGAGACAGATGGGAGTGCATTAGAAGGAGCAGTTTGAACAGCATACTTAAACTGTACAGAACTTACCTTGTCTGTAATTACATATTGTCCATTATATCCAGTTGCAGTAATTCCAGCAATCTTAATGGCAGTATCAACATCAGCACCACTAAGAGCAGAAGTTGTTGTAACAGTAATAACAGTAGATGAACTTGTACCATCACCTGCCTTGATACTACTAATACCTACTTCACCACTTGTTGGACCTACAATTCTATATTCATCAATCTTAGGTTGAATATCCTGTCCTGTAGATGGATAATCAGGTTCAATCTGACGACCTGATGTAACACCATAACATAAACCAACCTTCTCATAATACATATCAAGGTCAGTTCTTGTATTAGAAGACCAAGTTTGATAGGTATCATTAATACTTACAGCATTTACACCATCAGCATATTCAAATACTGATAATTTATGGTGTGAGAAATCTGGGTCAAATGCATTATTAGTATAATCAAGATAAACTTGACCATTTGGATCTCCATCAAATACAGAAAACTGCCAGAAATAACATCCACCAGTTACACGGAATATTGCAGACCTTTCAACAGTATCATTTGTAGGATTAGGAACATACTTAGGACGGATCTTGGTCTTTCTAAGATCCATACCAACAATAGAAGTACCACGAGGTACTATTACACCACCATGAACACTATTAAGTTTATATAAGGCATTATTTGTATTTGCTAACTCAAATGTAGTCGATAAATCCCATGCACTAAAATCAGAAGTTGTTGAACCAAACCTATCTCTAAAATTTCCAGAACCATCAGGAATATAACCAGGTCTATTGTCTACTACATGTTCGCCAGGATACAGCAAGATTGTGGTTTGACCAAATCTATCATTGTTCAAACCTTGCTGATAGGAAAATCTTGCAGATTCTACTAATGCTCTTTGTATCGTCTTAAATGGACGAGTTAATGAATTACCCTTGTTCTCAATGCTATCCGTTGCATCCAAATCATTTGGACTTACATACAGGATATTCCCCCGAACATTTTTGAGAAAATTCTCTAATCTGGAAAGACCCATGTTATTGTTCCAAGCTATACGTATCCGTTATGGATTATTTATCAATCCAGAAAGGAGAAGAATATCAAGAAGTAGATTTATCAGCTCTTAATTTATCCTTCCAGGCATTCTTCACAGCAGTAGTCCAAACTTGATTTGAAATAACTTGAACATCTGTTGATTCAGAAGATACATCAGTTGCTACAAAATTATCTGAAGAATCTAATGTACCTGGTGTTAATGTTCTATCATTAACAGATCGACCTATTTCCTTTCCATCTTCTTTCACTATAACTGCAGAGTGTAAATGAAGATGCTTAAATTCACCTAATATGTCAATTTGACCTTCGATAGTTTCTTTAGTTAATGCCATTTTTATTTTTTATTTATGGAGTTTTAAGAGAAATTAAATGAGCTTTAAAAGCATTCTTCACATCAGTAGTCCAAACTTGATTTGCAATAGCTTGAACATCCGCAGAATAACCAGATACATTAGTTGCTACAAAATTATCCGATTCATCTATCGTACCGCATTGAATTGCTCTACGATGATACCTACGAGTAAGTTCTACACCATCATCCTTAGTAATTGTAGTAGTTCTGATTTGAATATTTTTAAAATCACCAACTACATTAATCACATCTTCAATAGTTTCTTTAGTTAATGCCATTGTTAATTAAAATAAATTTATTAAATACATTGTATATTTAGAAATTATATACTACATATATGACTACAAAATCAATTCGTTTTTGACTTGTATTACTTAGAGTAGTTCCTGGAAAATGAAGAGCAGTTGTACCAGGGTTAATATGTATTAAAGGATAAGTAGTAAATTGCCCTGCTGTAATATCTGAATATTTTAGGTAACCTCCACCTATTGCATTAGAACCAATAGTATAAGGTAACCCATCTACTGTAAGTGTTCCACCACCACTCCGATTACCAAAAGTGCAATCAGCTGCTGCATAAACTAAATGTCCATGCTTAAAATATCTACCTTGATCACTTGTTAATGCCGTTCCACTACCATCAGTAGGTGTCCAATCACCCATTTCATAATCTTGAAATCTTTGACCGATATCCGTTCCACTAACTCCCGTTCCTGAAGCAGCCGTCTGACCACTAAATGTAATACCATGACCATCTGTTGCGAAATCTATTCCCTGCGAAGCCGTTTGGAAAACTTTTACGTTGTCGTGATATAAAGCTACCTCTCCATTACCATGAGCCCAAATCATATTTTCAGCTTGGGTGTTGCTGGTAATTTTTACATCACTACCATCAGTAGCAGCATCTATAATTAAAGTTCCTGTGTTGTTTTTTATGTAAGAATTGTTATTAGATGAGTGCCAGATTTCTAGGTCATTACCTGTTCCAGATCTGATTTTCACATCATCATTAAAGTCAACACCTGCTGCACCACCAACTGCTGTTATTCCAGTTAAATTTGCACCATTACCAACAAAACTTGTAGCAGTAACTATACCAGAGAAAGTAGCATTACCATTCGCAGCTATAGTTGCAGCAGTTCCTACATTGATATTACCACTTGAATCGATTTTAAGTCTTTCAGATGCATTTGTACCAAATAAAAGGGCATTATTTGAATGATTATATTGAACATATCCTCTAAAGTTACTATTACCAGAAGTTCCATCAGCAAAGAAAATATTTCCTTCATCTGATGTTCCACTTCTAACTGTTATCCCTGTATCTCCACTGGTTGCAACTGTTAAATCATCAGCAGTTGCTGAACCTACAGTAGTTGTTCCTAATAATACTCTACCACTTGAGTCAATGCGGCCTCTTTCGGCTGGCGTTGTTCCTGTTCCAAAAGTTAATGCATTAGGTCCAGAGTTAACCAAGCAGTTCATCCCAACGGACGTACCGATACCTACACGACCAGAGGAATCTTGATACACTCCTCCCGTTCCGCTTCGATGTAACCAACTGTTGAACCTGATATCAGACATTGTTTATTACTTTTTAGTTATTTATGGGGCTACGGTTGAGAACCCAACTGGTAAATTAGTTATTAACTCATTTTTCCAGTTATTCTTCACAGCAGTAGTCCAAACTGTATTACAAACAGATTGAACATCTGCAGATTCAGAAGATAGATCAGTATCTACAAGTTCATTTGCAGCATTCAAATCACCAGGATTAAACAGTTTTCTATGAAAAGAAGAACTTAATTCTACACCATCCTCTTCAAGGGTAATTTTAGTTCTTACTTGAACCTGTTTAAAATTACCAACGACTTCTATTCTATCGACTGTTTCTGTTTTTGTTATAGCCATAATTTTTAAAAAGTTTAATTTTTACTAAGCTTGATAGTGAGCTCCAACATAGAGTGTTCTATTGGAACTTGTATTTAAGATCATATTAGTTGAAACATCTGGCTCGACAGCAAGTATACCAATTAAGGGATGAGTACTAATACCACCTGCTGGGAAACCTTGAGATTGATCAAAGCAATCAGCGTATCCACAAGCTGCAACTCCAATATAATTAGGACTAGGTACAAAAGGTAATCCTATAATAGAAACATAACTCAGTCCAGTAGCAGCTTGGAATCCATTAAATTTGCACCAAGCACTAACATGTCTACCTATTTTTATATATCTACCTACTCTTGTACCTGCAGTGGTCATTGTCCAAGATTGCCAAGCACCATTACTATGATGATAACCACGGAAATCAGGTGTCCAGGTCCCTTCCTCATAATGATCTAGGAGCTCCGAATCAACAGTAACCCCTGAAGCAGAAGAAGTAGTCTGAGAACTAAAGTCAATACCTTTACCTGCTGTACCTATTACTACATTTCCAGTTTTAACTTCTAAATCTCCATTTGCCCTAAGATTCATAGTATTGGCAGGATGTTGTTGTCCATCTGCTTGATTATGCCAGGTGTACATGGAGGGCATATCATTACTAGCACCAGGCGTTCCATCTACTTTTACTGAGTGATATGCAGCATGATCCCATGCACTCCCAGTAGCACCATACCAATTGATGGTTCCAAGAGTATCACCGTCTTGAACTATAGTCCCATTACTACCTATCGTAGCGTTTCTACTCTTGAAAAAAGTCATATAGGGATCATAAGCATTATTTGCATATCGCCCAAGACTTAAACCATTACCATCTGCACTATGAGATTGTATGTCAGCATGTAAGCTACTTGCATCGGCAACGGATGTTGTTTGACCTCCAGTTAATAACCTTCCACTTGAATCAATTCTTACGTTGGTTTCACCTTGCATTGCGTTAGAGCCAGTCACCGTTACAACTGTGTTATCAGTTGATCCTGATAGTGAAACCCCAGACAATCCAGTTAATGCTGATCCATCACCAACAAAACTTGATGCTGTTACAATTCCTGCAGTTATATTACCATTAGCAGCAATTGTTGCAGCAGTTCCTACATTAATCTGACCACCAAAAGTAGCCGCACCAGCACCCGTATTAATGTTGGCAAGTTCTACACCAGTATTATGAACATTTGTAGATCCAGTTTTAAAATTAGTAGCAGTAGCAACACCAGTAACATTCAACCCATCTGTAAAATTAACAGTTGGGGTGGTATCCGATACAATAGTGTCAACTTTGAGAGTGCTCATCTTTTATTACTTTTTAGTTATTTATCAAGTTTGTGACAATGACAACAAATAAGTTTTCCAGGCATTCTTCACAGCAGTAGACCAAACTTGATTTGATATAGACTGTACTTCTGTGGATTCACCAGATACATCAGTTGAGATAAGATTATCTGAAGAATCTAATGTACCTGGTGTTAATGTTTTATCGGTATGGGAACGACTAATCTCTGTCCCATCTTCTTTCACTACAATTGCAGTTCGTACTTGAATAAGCTTATAATCACCGATTACTGAAATTCGATCTTCAATTGTTTCTTTAGTAAATGCCATTTTTATTTTTTTAGATATTTAGGAAGAAGCATCGGGCGTATTGCCAGCAGCCACCCACTCCAAATAGTCCTGATAATCTGAATTACCTTCATCAAATGGTATATATGTTGCATAACCATTGCCTGAATTTTTTACTACAACCTTTTCAACTCCAGGTTGATTGGGGTCAGATACTAATTTGTAAAGTGCCATGCGTTAAAGCTCCGCAGAGAAAGTTAATGTTCCATCATTTTCAATTGTAACCCCTATAGCAGCAGATCCATAAGATCCTGAATCTAGTGTACCAGCGATAGGATAAGTAAATCTCCTATCATATGTACCACCAGGAGTAGTTATACCACTAGAATTGATATCACCTCCAGAGTTTACCCATATTGCAGTAAAATCACCAGTATCTGTACTGGTAGCTAGTGTTGGACTAGCTCTCATCTCAACTGGATGTCGAAGATTAGCCATAAACATATCACTAGTTCTTTGATAAGCATTACAAAAACCTATTTTAGTTGCTGGATTTATCCAACCCCAAAAATACCTCTGACATAATGCAAGTTCTTCTGTATAAGTAAGGTGCTCGAACGGTGTATCTACGGTTCCAACTTCAAATTGAACACCTGCAAGGGCTAAGTAATCACTTGTTGAATCAATAAGATTTATATTGTGACCGTAAGCGAATTTACCGTCAGCCGTAGTAACCCAAGATGTTGAATCAGTAGTTTTATAGTTACTACCAGCATCTAAGAACCAAAAGATATTTATTCCTATCCCAGTATCATTTGCAATTCCACTTGCAGTATTACCAGGAATAGTAACAGTTTTATATTCCCATGTATCTGCAGCATTAATAGTATAGGTACGAGTTATATAATATGAAGTTGCATCATGCTTATTAAAGCAGATACAAGCTGTACCTGTTGTATTTGACTTAACCCAAAAAGATAAAGTTGCAGATTCTGCACTAGCAGTACCCCATTTTAATCTTTGGCAATCTTTTGCTTCAATTGATTGTCTTACGTGTGTATATTCATCAGCAGCTCCACCCGATTCAGCAGCATTAGGAGATACTTTTATGAAGTTAGCAAGGCCAGGTATTGCTTGATTCATTGCCTCCTGTGTAACAGTTATATTTAATTGATCAGTCGCATAAGTAGATACTTTCCATTGATCTAAAGTATATGTAGCAAAATTACCTGTTCCTGTAGTAATTGACGTTCCTCTCTGAGCCACTCTACAATCGCCATTAATTATCATATTTTTACGACCTAATTGTCCTTCTGATGGTACAAATGCCGTTGCAGTTACAATACCAGTAGCATTAATACTTGCCATTGTTGCTGGAGTTGAAGTATTAATATTATCAGTAGAAGCAACACCAGTTAAACTTGATCCATCTCCAACAAACCCACCTGCAGCACTACAAATACCAACAATGTTTACTCGGCCTCCAGATTCGATGCGAAGTCTTTCTGTACTATTTGTATGAAAATACATATAGTCACCATCATGCATATAAACGACCCTACCCTGATTAACATCACCAGAATCTCCAAAATTTATTCCTCCTTCACCTGTAGTGCCTGACAATATTGTCATTCCAGTGTTAGAACTATTTTCAAGAACTAATTCATCATTACTTGCTCCAACAGATGCACCAGAGTCAGCAGTCTTAATATGCAGATTACCTAATGGCGTATCTTCTCCAATTCCAACTTTACCTGCTGATGTGATGCGAAGCCTCTCATCACCATTTGTTCCTAATGTCAGTGTGTTGCTTGCAGGAGAATGTACTGATGCACCTGCACCTACCGTGACGGTTCCATTTCCAGCAACACCAACCTGTAAATTAGCCATTTATCAGTAAAATCCTATTTTTTGTATTTATGCTATAAGTAGGGTACATCCTGCTTCAACCGTTATGCCTATTCCAGCAGCAACTTGTACAGGGCCTACCAATATTGCGTTTTTACCTGCAGGTAATGTAATATTCTTATCAATAACCTGATCAAGCATTAACATACCATCATATATGGAAACATTACCATGTGCTTGAACTGCACCTTCTGAAGTAGCAGCACCAGCAGCAATTCCTTTAACACCCGTAGTATTAATACCAGCAACCTTAATTGTACTGACACCAACAGAATCTTCTGTCCAAACACCAGCAGCAACACCAGTTAATAACGAACCATCACCAACAAATGCATTTGCAGTAACAATACCTGCAAAAGTAGAGTTACCACCATTAAATATACCTATTGTAACTGCACTACCTACTCTAAATCCAGAAGCAGCAGTTACAATTCCAGTAGTATTAATTTGTTGACCTTCAATGGTAAGTGAACCATCCGCAGCTGATACAACGTCGGTCTGTCCATCTATGCGAATGCCCATATTCGACTAGCCATTACTTTTTTAGATATTTATAAAAAAAGTAATAGGGCAAAAAAATTGCTGAGTTTTTTTCCGCCCTTTTTTGGAATAAAAAATCGAATTTCCCTGGCTAAAGTGGATTTGTATAAGTTAAAGCATCTTCAGGACAAGTAGCACGTACTAACTTCAATACATTCATAAACTGTTCAGTATCATCACACACCACACTCTTCGTATCACCTTCACTGGAATATAGATAAAAACTTTTCTTTACAGGATCTACCACACACTTGGTCAGATACTCATCATCTTCATACTCAGTATTATCTTCTCCTAAATCAGGTCTTAGATTTTCTTCCATGTGGATTATCCAATTATTTTAGTAATATAGCAGAATTAAGAGGATTTGTCAAGTTTATTAAACCAGAAAGATAAAACATATCTTGTACCTGACTCAACTTTACTAACATGGTGAAGATATTCCCGATTAGAAAATATCAACAATTTACCCGATTTTGGTCTTACATCAAACCATACACTTTCATCTAAATTATCAAATTGGGTATGTCCTCCAATATAATCATCATTCAAATAAAGAAATGCTGCAAGAGTATTTGGACTATACATATCAGACTTATCATAATGTGGTTTCATAAATGTACCTGTTGGCCATCTTATAACACCACAATAATCTAACTGTATATCATTATGAAATGACTTACATATTTTAGTTACATTTGTAATAACACTATAAAAGAGTTCATTATTAGTTAATTTAATATCTACAGGACTTACATCTCCACCCAGATAAATTGCACCATAATCACCATCAGGTTGTGGTATGTCAGGACCATAAGTTAAACTTTCATTAGAATTTGAATGAGTTACTGCTTCTAAAAATGTTTCTTCTTTATTATCTCCATGCAAATCTATAAAAGGTTGACATAAAGAAGAGTTTAAAAATTCCTCTTCAACGTAAATTAACTGTCTCATTTCCGATTAAACCAAACACTAAGAGCAAATCTCTCAGAATCTTCAACTTTACTTACACCATGTTTATAATATGAATTAGAAAACACAAGTAATTTTCCAATCTCTGGTTTTATCACATTCTCTTCAAACTGTGTGTACCCACCTGTAAAATCATCATTCAAATAAACAAGTGCTGCAAACAAATCAGGTTCTTGTCCTGGTCTTGATGGATCAATATGTTCTTTCATGAAGGTTCCAACAGGCCACCTAACAACAGCAGCATAATCAATTATCACTCTTTCATCAAAATTTCTACAAATATTAGTTACCCTCTCAACTATATTATTATTCTCTTTCTCAAAATAAATCCCATCAAGAGTAGTAAGAAAAGTATTTCCACCCCTACTCTCATTCCCGTAAGGAATCTCTTCTTTATTTTCTTTAGATAGTTTAATCAAATCTTCACATTCTTGAGGAGAAACAAAATTCTTCTCAAAATATAATATCTTCTTCATATAGTAATTATATTTCTCCTTGGTGCATACTGTGGATCATTATACACTGGATTTTCTACATCAACACCATAATTTGGATCAGGATAATCAAAACAATCCTTACCTTCATATTCTACATGTAATGGGTTTACATCTTTTCTTGATGCATAAACATGATAGAAACAACTAATAGGCAATCCTCCATTTGCTTGAAGATGTATTGTCTCAGCATCCCATCTTTTTATAATAATATCCTGATGTGCTCCTATTGGTTGTAACTGTACTGATATACTTTCTACATCCACCAAATCTTTCCAATAATCTGGTAGTTTTATTATCTTTTCATTCCTTACTCTTCCTCGACAATATACGCCAACTTCTGGACCTTCGATACATGCATAGCGAAGTCTGTGACCTTCTCCTTTTGTAGGATGTTGTATATCAAATGGTTTTGGTTTCCCATCAGCAACTGAGTGTCTTTCTTCCAGTCTACCTGTAGAAAGACAATCAACTGTACCAGTAACATACATATTGCCTTTAACATAAACAGAATCTCCTGATCCACCTGTTACATATAAAGCATTTTTTGTCTGCCCATTACCCAATATTTCTTGATTACCTTTAAGATTAAAAGCCCAAGGAGTTCCATTATCACCCTCAACATGAACATTACCTCTAACATTAAGTGATCTATCAGTATAAATGGTATCTGTCCTACCAATCATTGTAGTAGCAGTAGCTTCATTAAAAGCACCTACCTTACCAACTTGAAGTGGTCCTTGAACAAATGAAGACCAATTAACTTTTGAAGTTCCCTTACCTAATGCCTCTGGAGTAGTAAATGGTTCAGCAACTATAAGTTGTCCACCATAAACCCATATTTCATCGAATGATAATGCCATTATGATACCCCCTTGCCTGGTTTAGGCATAATATTTTTAACTGTTGCTGCTGTTATACCAGTAACAAGTGGTGAAATAATCTGTGTTCCCAAAAGTCCCCCTATAGTTAAAAGTCCTGTACTTACCAACTTATAAGATTGCTTTCCGTCCATAGTAATATTCTTTGAGTCAAGTTTAATATTTTCATATCCATTAACAATAACATTACCGTGAGGTGGTTGACCTGTTGCGGTAATCTCTATGTCATGAGCCTCCATTCTAATTCTACCATTCGCTGCTTTCAATTGAATGTCACCATTCTTTGCAAGAATAACAAATGCTTCCTTCTCACAGATACCTTCTGGTGGATCACTACCTTCAGGAACAATATTTAAATCTTCCCCTGTATGAAAAATGGTAGCACCAGGAGAATTCATTGTAGTCCAACCAGTACGTTCACCATCCTCTTCCATAGCAAAGAAATGTCTACCATCCAATGCTCTTATTTCACAACTGGCAGTAACATCATCTTTGGGACTTAACGTACCAAATTGAATCAACCCATTCATGGTACTCCATGTTTGAGACCAAAAATTCTTTTTCTTTCCAGCGTTACCTGACATAATAGTTCTTATTGAAGTTTTTCAGTGGTTGGATTTTGAACACTCTCCAATCGAGTATCATAAACTCTAACATCTGTTCCATCACCAGTGGTAGTACCAGCATACTTTGTACCTTCAACAAAGTAAACATTTCCATAGTACTCTTTACCGTCAACATATCCATTAACATTCAATCCAACAAGGTCATATACTTGAACAAGTTCTGATTGATTAAATGGTCTTGGTGTCTTGGGATCACGTACAATATCAAAGAAAGGAATAAATGATGCATTCAAACCAGTCTCAGTATCCATTCTTATCTGAGGAAGTTCTGTAAAATTACCTCCTTTATCAACACTGACTGACCTAATCTTACCAAAAGGATCACACTTATATGATAATACTGTACCATTATTAGGAGTAACTGTCAATTTGTCAACACCACAATTATGATTAAAACCTGGGTTCTTGACACGAACTTCTGTCAATGTAAGTAGTGCAGGATATTGTGGTTGTGTTTGTGCTGGAGGAAGATATCCTGTACCAGTATCACCAATAATAACTTTTACAACAACACCATCTTTAATAATTGTTTGGAGTACAGCACCACTACCATTTCTACAAGGATCTATAACTTGTACTTGAGGAGGAGAAGTATAACCTCCACCACCATTCACAAGATCAACAGCAATCATCTGACCATTAACATCTATAATAGGATTTGCTGCGGCTCCTACACCATGTCCACCAAAGAACTTAAGTTTTGGTGCTCCACAAGGTTTATCAGATTTGTCACAAGGATCTGACCTTAATAAGTTTTTAGGAGTAAGTGCATTAACTCCTGCAATATCTAAGTATACAACTTCACCATCACCATTAATAAAAATATATTCTGTACCTGGATATAATTCTTCGTGAACATTAGCATCTGAAATGGAAACATTCTTAACATACTTAGCATTGCTAATGTATCCTACTTTAATATTATCGAATGAGGTTGGTAGTATTGGCATTATTTTTTATCCTCCTGCATTTTTTGCAACTTCAGCACCACTTGGAGAATCTGCTGATGATCCACCACTTTGCATAGTATGAACATCATTAGGTGAACATTGAGTTTGTGGGTCACAATCATAAAGTTGTGTAATTGATTGAACAAAACTTAATGATGATGCAATATCAAATGCCATTCCACCTGATGCACCAAGACCACCCAATAAATTACCAAGATCTGGACCTGCAAGAGCAGCACCTTTACCTGCAATAGCATTTAATATTGATGGATACATAGCAGCAAGTCCTCCTGCAGCACCAAGAAGAGCAGCAGTATCACCAGTTTTAATTGCATCAAAAGCACCACCAATTCCTTGCATTAAAGTTCCATCTACACCTAATATACCACTAACAGCAGAGAACCCACCAAGCATATCACCATTCCGTAATGCTGTTAAAGCATTTGATATAGCAGAAGAATTGGCATTAGTATTAACACCTGCAAGATCTAAGAAGTTTCTCATTCCATTTTCAAAATTACCTTGAATAAATGCATTAGTTACTGGGCCTATAATATTTGATGTTACTCCTGCTTGTTCTGCCATTGTAGAAGACATAGAACCAACCAAATCTCCTGATGACAATGCTGCTAAAACATTATTCTCATTAATAGCATTATTAACAGAACCAGTTCCTTCTGAACCTTCTTCATCTACAGTTCCACCTAAAGATTGTTTAATAGTATTAATAACAGGTGCTGCTGCAGCATCATATGCTCCCATAATTGTATTAATATTACTACCCAATACTTCACCAATTAATTCCTCAGTAGAACAAAGAGGATCAGGAGAATAATATCCATCTTTAGGAAGAGGTGGTAACACATCTGAACCTGGTGTATCAAGTGTTTTTGGTAATTCTTCAGTTGCAGTCCACTCACCATTACCATTTGGGCCTGGAATAAATGTCTCTAACATTCCATTGTTTGCTCTTGTAGAACCTAATGCTGTACCAATACCAACAGGAGGAGTTGTTCTTGCTGCTTTCTTTTTCTTTTTAAATGCATTCATCAATGCTGCACCAATCATTCCTGCTAAACCAGCATTAATACCATTAAAAGCACAAGCAATCTTCTCAAGTCCATCAATCTTTTCTTTCAATATCTTATTTTTATATGATGGAACTGCTAAGTTCACCATTGGTTGAAGTTGATTATTAAATTCATCAGTAGTTTTCTGTTGAACTTGACCCATTATACCTTTCATATACTTTGAACACTCTTTAGCAGCCTTATCAATCTCAACAGAAACATCCTTATTTAACTTAACTATAGGTAATGATCCTGCTGCCTTAGCATCATTCAATGCTCTCTGAAACTTTTCAGTTGTTTGTGTTAAATTTTCAGTGACAGTCTGAATGTTTTTCATATCAGATTGTCTATTCGGATCTGGACATGCCAATGCATGTTTCTCATTTAATACCTCATCTTTCTTATCGTCTGCTGATGTAGTTAAATGTTGAGCATCAAGACACTCCTTCGTTACATTTTCTTTTGAAGGAGATGCATATGCTCCATTACCTGCCTGACCTGGTGCCAACACATGATCTGCAACTTTCTTCTGTGTCTCTGGTTCTTCCTCTTCATTCTTTGCATAAAAACTTTGTGGTGTGAAATTCTTACCACCACCTACTTCACTACCAGTCCTTCTTTCTAATTTTGTCTTAGCATTGTTACCCAAGACTCCCATAATAATAGGAACCTGTGCATCCTGACCATCCATAAAAAATCCAAAGACAAAATTACCCTGCTTAAGTCCAGGTGTCTGATAGGATCCTCCTTGACCTCCACCAGCAGTAACAGGATACATTACACCAGCCCAAGGAAGATTCTCTGATGGTATTGATTCCTCATCAGCATCATGGTTTCCCATAATCCTTACCTTATAACGATATCCCCAAGCAGGAATCTCATCTGTCGTCTCAAATTTTTCTGGATTTAAATTCTCACGCCACGTTGTGTCATCAACAATCTGTCCAATCCACCAAGTGAAACCAGACCCTAAGAAACCAGGATTAAAAAGACCAGTATCTGCCATTATTCGTCGTACACTCTACACTCAAATGCATCGGGATGGTTGTCACAATATACTTCTAAATGCTTATCCTGATGTCTTGTATGATAATCATTAATTGCACCTTCATTAGACTCCACCTTATCATCTTTATGATATTCATCGTAATTAGCATGAACATCCTTTAGATCTGCTTCACTATACTCTAGCATTCCGTGATTGATATGTTCTTTATGGTCTTTAGGATCAAGGTAAACTTCATGATCTAAATCGTGTTTAATTTCTTCTGTCATAGTGCCTCCTGACGAGTACTGTGGTTGCCTTTTCTTCCGAATGAATCTCGTGCCAAGTTTAACTTAGTCCAAGTTCCATCCATGTTCACCAAGTGACATAAATCGGCTATAATATATAGACCCCCACTTTGCTTATTTACTGTATCATCTTGAGATGCTGTTACGGGTGGAATGTCAACAAATATTACATCTCCTGCATGTAAACTAAAGTCACCAGCAATAGTAATCTCCATCATACCAGAGAAAAGTTGATTGTATCTACGAATTGCTTGATTAACTATTTTTACAGAGTCAAGGTTCTGAGCTGTGTTTGCTTCAATCTGTTTTTCTGTTGAACCTGCAGGAAGAGATCCAGTATCCATTAAGTAGTATGTTGTACGTGTACTCTTATTCTCAAACTTATCATTATACTTTGGAAGTTCTCTACCAGCAAGTTCTATACCTACTGCTTCATTATTGTCACCCTCAACAGCAGTTTGTTCAATGACATTATAGAAACAATTAAAAGGATTAAAGACAACTAACTTAGTTCCATATGCTCCCATCATCATTTTCTCTTGTGCATTAGCACCATTATTTGTAACTAATTCCAATACCTTTCCATCATAACCTGCAGGAACTCCCTTATCACCATCAGTAGATTCAGTATAAACAAATGATTTCTTTTGTTCTTGCTTAAATAAAGCATCTATAGATTTGAATTTGTATCCATCAGCAGTTTCAAAAAAAAGAAATCCTGCTGTTTTATTTGATCCAGCACTCTTAGGATTATTCTCTGTAGATACATTTTCAACATTACCTTCTGGCACAGAATACTTAGAAAGATAGTTAAGAATATAAAATGGTTTACGTCCATTCCCTATGAAATTATATTCATTACCTGTCTCCTCAATATCAACTTCCTTTTTCGTTTTAAAAGATCTACTTTGATTCTTGGTTTGTCCTCCTTCATCACCACCTTTTAGTATCTTTTTAATATGATCCGAGATTCTTCCATCATATCTTTCAATTAATCTCATACCACCTTCTTCATTCTTAATATACTCTTCCGAAACTAACTGTATACTAATTACATTTTTTGTTGACAGTTCTACTATTGGTGTTACTTTATTGACATTTAGATCTAATTTAAGTTCATTTTCATTATTATCAATCATCTTTATTTCAACATCTTCAGTACCAACTAAAGGTAAACCTTCAACAACTGATTGCCCATCAATAGCATTACCAGTATCTGAGAAAATATAATTAGCCTTTATAGAATCTTGCAATATACTTTCATAATATCTAAGTTCAACAAATCCATTAACTATACTTGTAGTTTCACCACTCTTATTAGAAGTTATATCAACCTTAGTTGGTAAAGATGGATCTGATGCTTTAGATGTAAGTGCCATTTGTTATTACCCCGTATCTTATTTACAATATAAAGAAAGAGTTGGATCATCAGCTCCTCTTTCAGAAGAACTACCAAAACCACCACCAGAAGAACCTGCTGTCGCAACTTGTTTTTTAGGTATTGGAATCTTAATAATTTCTGGTGTTCCTTCTTGAGAACCTTCTTCATAAGATGCTTTCTCTGATACACCTTCTGCATCACTACTACCTTTACCACCACCAGATACTTTCGCAGCAGAACCTCCACCTCGGAAAAATGCTTTAAACATAGCAGGATACATGAATAAGGGATTAGCAAGTTGCCAGAATTGAGGTAGTTTTTCCAACTTTCCATCCTTAACATAATGCTTCAGTCCAGGAATAAACTGTGCAACAAGTCCTAAAATTTCAGGAAGTCGTGGAAGAGATTCTAACATACCTCTAAGAGAAATTCCCCCTTCAGGAACAAAGGGAACAGGAACATTTAGCATACCAACCTTAATTTTATCAGGAATATCAACATCAATTAATGCTTTATACCAAGGGAAGAAATCTAATATTGGTAATAATAAATCTTGTATACCAACATCAGGAACATCAAATGTCGGGAAATTATCTGTAAAATTATTAAGTCCCTGCATAAACCAATCTGCTATCCACTTTCCTGCAGACCCCACTGCTGATATAACTTTAGGTAATGCGGTAAAGAGCATCCACTTACCAAACTTCATATAAAGACCAGCACCCTTCTTAAGTAAATTCCAAAGTCCACCACCAAATATCCAATTTATTACTGCCTTACCTGCATTAAAGAGACCCTTCATAGTGTCTCCAAATAATTTCATTGCTGCTTTTGGATCTCTCTTAATGATCAGATGATACATTAAGTCACCAACAAAAACACCAATTGCCTCACCTAAAATTGTACCAAGAATAGGAACAGGTATAAAGGTTCCAAGTGCTCCACCTAATGCTGCACCGATAGTCTTAAAGAGTGCTTGTCCAGGTGGTTCCCCAGACATCAATGATACTATACCAACAATTAATGGACCAAGAATAGGAATCCTACCAAAGAATCCTTTTACTGCTGGCATTGCACCTTTAATAGCAGGTCCAATAATGTTAGCAGCTTTACCAAATATCTTACCTACTAATCCAGCAACCTTTCCACCACCTTTACCCAATATCTTACCACCAATCCCCTTCATAAATCCACCAGCACTCTTAAGAAGTTTTCCTCCCTGCTGAAGAACATTCTTACCAAGATTTTTAGCTAAGTCACCTGTTCTTTTAGCAAGATTCTTAAAGAACATTCGCAACTTTCTACCCATCAATCGTCTTACTTTAACCCATATTGTTCTAATAATTTTCCTAATACCGTTAAAAATTCTTGTTACATTTTTAACAATAGATTTAAATATCTTTTCAAATACCAACTTCCACATTATAAAACCATTAATCAAATTCTTCAGGTTACCCATGAAGGTTGTAAATTTCTCAGCTGCTTCTTCCCCAAACGTACCCTTTACCCAGTTAGTTGCACCATCAACAATTTTATAACCCCAATCAACTAAGGTAGCAAAGGCTAGAAAAAGCCCTCCTGCTATTTTACCTACCCAAGTAAGAGCTGTTGTAAGTCCTTTAAGAAAACTTTGAAATTCGGGATTATCTAAAAGATCAACCATCTTAATAGCAATCCACCCTATAGTAAAGGTAAGAATAAAATTCAGTATCTTATCAAAAATTCCTAACCCTTTACCTTTTTTCTTTTTACCTTTTTCATCACCACCCTTCTTTGATTCTAACTCTTGTTCTCTTGCAGCACGTTTTGCTTTCTCTTCTTTTCTTCTTGCAAGTTCTGCCCTCATTTTATCAAGGACTAAACTTCCTTTCAAACTTGTAGCAACCTCACCAAGTTTTACATTGACTACCTTAAGTGAATGTACTTGATCGGAATTAAGACGAGCTCCACCACCAGCACCAACGCCTCTACCTAAGAACTTTTCAGTATCTACTGCCATCTTATCTTCTTATCCCCAATGTTTGTTCTTTAGCAATACCACCAGGAGCAAAAACGCCAAAGTTTGGTATCTTAGAATTTTGAAGAGACCCAGGAGATCCAGCACTACCACCATCCATTTCTACAGGAACAATTTGTATAGATTGTGCTGTAAAAATTGGAGCATCTGGAGGTGATATATTTTCAGATTGTTTTGCTGGTTGTACTAATCCACCACCTTTAAAATGATATTCAACTGGTACATTAGTTCCTCCACCTGATGCATTCATTGCAGAAAAAGTATCAGCACCAAAAGTATTAACAGCACTCTTGGACATTACAAATTCACCTGCAGTTAATTTAGCAGGAACTTTATCTTCACCACCTCTTCCTACTACTTTACCACCAGTCTTAAATGGTTTCCTATATTCCTTTCCTTCATATGGAATAATTTTTTGAGTTGGTTGAACATTAACATTTGTTGTACGATTATTATTTAAATTAAGAGATCCACCATCAGAATCACCCCATCCACTATCACCACTTCCAGCAGCAGCATTCATTCCAGCAAGAGTTCCAGCACCATACTTTTCTACTGCACCCTTACTCATAACAAATTCACCAGAAGTTAATTTTGCAGGAACTTTATCAACACCAGATGGTCCTTGTACTATTCCACCCTTAGCAAATTTTGGTACTGATTGTTCCTTAAGATCTTTAATTTCTGAAGGTTTTTCATCTCCCTGTTTAATATCTGGTGCTTTCTTCTCATCTTTAGGTGTTTCTTCTTTCTCAATATCTTGTAAATCTTTATCTATATTCTTACTGGCATCTTGTGATTCTTTACCAATATTAGCTCCTTCTTTACCAACAATCTTGTCAGCATCCTTGTTCATTCCAAAGATGGCTTTAACTGCACCAATAATTTTAGGTATAGCCCATGCTAATAATGCAATTACTCCTATTATTACTCCAGCAGGGCCTAATAATCCTGGTAAAAATGCTATAAGACCAGCAACAATAGCAGGCCACCAATCACTAAGAAATCTCATTATAGATTTCACTTTTCCATGATTCTCTTTATCACTCATCCAATCAATCAACTTCATTACTCCTGCACCAAGAGCAAACACTGTTATAAAACCCATCAACTTATCCCACATACTCTTAATAGGGGCCATTATTTTTTCTGCTGTCTTCTTAACACCAGCACCCATTCCTTCTAAGACACCTTCTCTCTTCTTAGCCTTTTTCTTTTCATCATCTTTTCTATCTTTATCTATCTGATCCTTCTCAAAATCATGCTGATCTTCTACTGTTTGAGATAAACTTTCAACAGATGCAGCAATGCCTGAGATAGTACTACCAATTTTATTCTTACCATCAGCTTGCTGACGCATCTTTATAATATTTTTTAATATTGTTATCTTTCTTTCATTAGTTTCAACCCTCTTCTGCAACTTATTACCCGCAGCAAAAGATGAACCCATGAACTTGTCTGAGTTAATTCCTCTTCTAGTTGTAGATGCTGGTGGCAGTGCTTCAGGCATTACTTTCTTTTTGTTGTTGTTTCAGCTTCTCTTCTTCAAGATGCTGTTTTAATAAACCAACATAGATGTCTCGTTCCCAAGGCATCCAATTTTCAATCTCTGTTAAGCTATATTTATGGTACTGCATCAAAGCAAAATTAAGTCTGAAGTATCCTTCCAAACTCATGTATACCATAGCTACCCGAAAAAAGACGCTAAGCCCTCCAGTACTACATCACTCTTAACTTTTGTTTCTGGATTGGTTACAGTCACAGTATGAGATAATTTAGGCATTGTTGTAAAGAACTGCTCAATTTGTTTAAACTGTGCTGAATTCATCGACTCAAGAAATTCACTCATTTCTTTCTTAGTACAATCAGAAGTAGACCAAACCTCTTCTTCTGTATAAATCTTATCAATACATTGAGCAATCAATTCAAAGGACTGATCCATCTGGTTCTTTCCTTCTTCCATATCAAAATTACTCTTAATAAATTCATTCAATGAAGGATACTTCATTTCAATCATAATATTACCATCAAGTTTAATCTTATTAGTATGTCCTTCAGTTTTCTGAACTTGAATATCATCTAAATCAATAGTTACAGGAACCTGTGTCTTATCATCATCAGGACATATAATATTAACTTCAAGGTCTTCTCCAACAGATTTACCCCTAATGTTAAGAAATAGATATTCAATATCAAATGTAGGAAGTGCTTCTACTTTAATTCCTTTTGTAAGTACACATGCTTTAATAACTGCCTTAATAGCATTTGTTATTTGTTTTGTATCTTCACTCTCTAAAGCAAGTACTAATAATTTTTCTTCTTTAACTAAGAAAGGTCTATAATTTATTTCTTTTTCGGTAGAAGGTAACACCATACTATAAGTTGGTGTCGAAATCTTTGGTAAAGGCATAATCTATAATAATCAGATCGTATATTTATATATAAGGGTTTTTAACGACTTAGTAAATTTCCTACTAATCCTCCAGCAATATCACCAATAAAATCATTACCTGTTACTCTATCTACTACCTCATTTGCTATAGCACTACCAAACTGAGCAGCATTAAACCCTGCCATACCCATTGGATTTAAAAATGGATCTGAAGCATGAGAATTAGCAGGAGTTGTAGTGTATCTTGAGTAAGTAAATGAAACTGTACACTTTAAAAGAGAAGATGCATCATAACTCAATGGCATTGATGCAATTGAAATTGGAAATGCATTAATAAAGGTATAGGTAAGAGGTATAACTCTCCTAATTCTATCAGCATTACCCCTTTGTGCTTCTATATTCTTTTCAAATTTAGTTATCTCAAGAGATCCCTTGTACATATCAGGAAATCTCATTCTATAAAAGAACTCACGACTATGATTATCCATCTTCTCATTACCAATATATTGTATCCATGCCTCAAAATATCTGATAGGTAAATACTCTACTGCATCACAATAAAAAGTTAAATCAATCCTGTCATCAAATACTCTACGATGAACATGTCTCTCAGTCACACCAGTGAAATCATTAAGTTGTTCTGTTGTTGCTAAGTTAGAACCAGGTAATGCTGTTTCACTACACATTAAATTTAATTTATCTCTCTTATCAGCAGGAAGTCCTCCACCATATAACTCTGTTATTCCCTGTCTACGAAGATACTGTGTAAAATCTCCTGTTGGATCACCAAACTGCAAAGGGTCTCCAATCATCACCTGAAAGTGTGATGTAGTAGCGGGGTTTAATAGTTTGGCCTTAACTTCTGAGAGAGACCTTCTTCTTGGTCTTGGTGATGCCATTTATAAATACTATTTGACCTTATATATTATGTATGCAAGATAATGGCAGAAAGTATTAAGAGTCGGTACAAACCAAGGAATCCAAAGAAATATCAGGGTAATCCCAACAATATTATATGTAGAAGTAGTTGGGAAAGAAAATTCTGCCAGTGGTGTGATGCAAATAAGAGTATAGTATCTTGGGCTTCAGAAGAATTCTGTATACCTTATGTCTCACCTAAAGATAATAAAGTACATAGATACTATCCCGATTACTTAATTAAAGTCAAAGAAAAAAATGATAGTATTAAAAGTTATGTGGTTGAAGTGAAACCAAAGAAACAAACTCTTCCTCCAAAGAAGAGAAGTAAGATAACTAAATCATACATCTATGAATGCCAAACCTATGCAGTTAACCAAGCAAAATGGAAAGCAGCATCTGAATTCTGTAAGGACAATCGAATTGAATTTAAAATCATAACAGAACAAGAATTAGGTATCAAATAATGACAGATAGTTTTGGTTTCACTGACCACCCTCCAGCACATCTTGACAATCGTATCGTAGGAAACAACATCAATCTTATAACTAATGATCCTGAAGATATGATGTTAGAAATAATGGAACTATTAAATGATACTGTGACACCTATTCCTGAAGTAGGACAATTCTATACCTTTGTTTATAATGCTAAGACACCTAACTATACATATGACCAACACCCTTTGATTGCTTGTACTTCATTAGAAAAATGGGGTTTTAAAGGTCTTAACTTTCACTGGCAACAAACAAGAAACTATACTTGGAATGAACTTGCAGGTCAACTATATGTTGTTCAATGGAATGAACTTGATGACCTTCTCGCTATACCATATGCAAAATTCATCCTAAATAAATAAAAAGTCTTATAAATGGCAACAGCGTCATCCCCCGCAATTATTAAAACCTATACTAAAGACGACGGAACAAAGGATCGTGTCGCCTGTAGGGTTACTGTTGACTATGATTATGATTCAAATGGAAAACCTACCAAGTTTGAAACTTGGTTACAAAATGACCTTGTAGCAATAGATGCTGGAATTACTGGTGGAGGTACAGCTGCTACTTGGACTACTGGTGCAAAATTATCAGAAAGTAATGCATGGGAAAGATTGTATAGAGATTCATCAGATACTACTTTAGGTTGGGTCACTCCTGATAATATGTTTGAGGACTTAACTAACAATTCAAGTAATTTTAGTTCTCAAGTTAATAGAGCAGCAGCAACTTGTATAGCAAAACAATATAACTCAGAAGGTTATGGAAAAGATTTTGGTTTAAGTACTTTAGCAGGTGCTATGGGTTCCTTACAAGGAAGTCAAGGTACAAGTCAATCATCAGTTTCAAATACTCCATATAGTGCTGATGCAGGTATTAGTAATAAACCAAGTACTAAAGGAATAGATAGTGCAGCAGGAACAAGAAAAAATTATCCAAAGAATTTATATTATCCAATAGCACTTAGAAATAATAGAGGTCAAGATAGATTAAAAATAGATGTTTATGATACCATTCAAGGAAGAAGAGAAATGGCAAATAGTTTTCAAATGCAAAGTGGAAAGAAAAAGAAAATTGTTGGAACATGTACATTACCCATACCTGGTGGAGTAGGTGATGCAAACGCAGTTAGTTGGGGTCCAGATTCAATGGATCCAGTATCCCTTGCAGCAGCTAACGCAGTATTTGATGGAGTCCAAGCGGAAAATCCATTTAAATCTTTAGGTGAAAGTGTAGAAGGTGCTGCAAAAGATGCTGGAGGATCGAAAAATAATATGAAACAAGCTATTGCAGCAGTTGTAACTAAACAAGCAACAGGTGTTGGTAATATCTTAACAAGAAAAACAGGTGCAATAGTTAACCCAAATATGGAATTACTATTCAATTCACCACAACTACGTCCATTTGCATTCACTTATAAATTAAGTCCAAGAAGTAGAGAAGAAAGTAATATGGTGAAAAGAATAATAAGAATGTTTAAACAATCTATGGCAGTGCAAAGGACTGAAGGTAATCTATTTCTAAAGAGTCCTAATACATATAAATTATCATGGTTAACAGGTTTTGGTAGTAAAGAACATGAATACCTACCAAAAATAAAAGAAGTTGCATTAGGAGGATTCAATGTAAACTATACTCCTGATGGAAACTATGCAACCTATGAAGATACTTCAATGGTTTCTTATGAAATTCAATTCAATTTCCAAGAATTAGAACCAATATACAATGATGATTATGGTAATGCGGGTAATGGATACGATCAAAACATAGGGTACTAATATGTCAAAAAAATACTTCAGAAACATACCAAACTTTGAATATGTTAATCGTACTAAAGACGGTCAATATATTTCAAACTATACACAGGTAAAAAACTTTTTTAAGAAAGGAAAGTTAAGAGAAGATATCTTCCAAGACTTAACTACCTTTCAAAAGTATGATATTAAAGGTGATGATAGGCCTGATAATGTTGCCAATGAAATATATGGTAGTGCTGAATTAGATTGGGTTGTATTATTATCAAATAATATTGTTAATGTCTATGACGAATGGCCACTAAGTCAAGCAAACTTAGATGCTTATGTAATGGATAAGTACGGAACAATTGAAAAACTAAATGAAACTCATCACTATGAATCAAATGAAGTTAAAGATACTCAAGGTGTTATAATTTTTCCAAGAGGAGTTCAAGTATCTGCAGCACAAAGTGTTAGTTACCATGAACCAATAACAGATGAACAAGTAACTGTGAATCCAATTTCAAGAGCAGTTACTAATTTACAATATGAAGAAAAAGAAAATGATAAAAAAAGACGCATCTTCTTACTCAAACCAATGTATCTAAATGTTATCTTTGATGACTTAGAAGAAATGATGGAATACAAAGAAGGTTCCACTCAGTATGTGAGCAGAACCTTAAAACGTGCGGATAATACCAGACTTTATAACTAACTTTCTGCTAGTTTCTGGAAATAACTTAGAGCATCATCTTCATCATCTGATGAGGAAGTAGTTGCTTTGGTTACTGTTTTCTCAGCAACTGCATAAGAACCACGACCTTCACTCTCATCCTCAAGTTCCTCATCTACACGACGAGCAGCAGGACGACCTTGACCAAGCACATACTTCAGTCTCCTTTCAAGATCTTCATAAGACTTGAACTGATCTGGAGCAGTTACTGCTGTGAGTGAATACTCTTTCTTCCATAATGCTTCTAATGCATCATCGTCATCAAGCAATGGTGATGCTGCCTCGAATTCTGACTTATCATAGTTCCAGAATCCATCCTTCTTAACAATCTTCAACTTGAAGTTTGCACCTTGCCAGAAATCAAAAGGATTAATTGGAGTTTCATCCTCAAACTCTGGTTGCATTGCTTCCATAACCTTATCAAAGATCTTCTTACCAAATTTAAATAAGAAAACCTTACCTTCATTCTGTGGATTTACAGGATCTTTAACAACATAGATGTTGCTGTAATAAGATAACTTACGCTTCTGCTTACGAACTGTATCCTTGTCTGCTTCATTACCACTATTCCATAGGGTACGATTGTAATCAGAGACAGGATCTTTACCACCAGTTGTGGTTAAAGAGTTCTCAATATACCAACCACCAGGCCCCTGAAAGGCATGAGAGTATAGTTTTGCCCAAGGGATATCTTCTCCATCGGGTGCAGGTAAGAATCGGATAACGGCATAACCGTTTCCTGTTTTATCTAATTCTGGTTTCCAGAGGCGGTCATCTCCACCCCCAGTATTATTAACTTTTTCTACTTCTTTGACTAACTTAGCGGTCAACGAACCAAGCGATGACTGCTTCTTTAGACTTGCGAAAGACATTCGGATTACCTCGGATTAAATTGGATTTGGCTTGTGGTACTCTGTTATTTTAAGATTATTCTTGAGGAATGTCAAGTTGTTGTTTCATCATCCCTATCATATCACTCATCTGTTTAAAGACAATATTCATATCAACATTTTTAGGTAGACCCATAGTAGAAGCCGACTGTTTAATTTCCTCTTTCATTTTCTTAGCATCAGGATCATCGGATAAACTCAAACGTGCATAAACAATCTTTTGTTTATCGATAAGTTTTGTTAACTGTTCAATGTGATATGCTTTATCAGCATTATTCATATAAGGAAAAGTCATGACATTAGCATAAACTTCTTCTTGAAGTTCATGGATCTCTGCCATTTCTGCTCTAACTATTTCTGAGTCGAAGAAACTCATTCACCACCCTCATTTTCAACTACTTCAACAGTTCCAGGTTCTGGAGCTGATGCTGCAGGTTCTTCTTCTACTTTACTTTCTTCAATTTGTTGAAGTACATCTATTGCACCAATCAATTTGAGACGAGTCTCTTCATTAGTAACAAGTTGTTTCTGTAAATTTTCAAGAACCTCTTCATTATTAAGGGCTGCCATTGATAACTACCTCCTTTAAGATCTTTTTGTAACGGGGTACATTTATATTTAGGAAGGGACTGTACTTTTTCACCCTCCTACTGACGGTTTCCCACACAGGGTCTTTTAACTTTTTATCAAAGTCTTTTCCGTACCCCAGTATTCTATCATAGATTACCAAACTTTCCAAGCTTATGTTACCACCTAAAAACTTTTTCAATACAATAGGGTGACCCTTCTTACAATCAAACACATCATCAACTTTATTATCTGCAAATAAACTTTCAGAATCTTCCTTAAAAACATAAGACAATGACTGTACTTTCTTCTGCCAATCTTGATATCTTGTCTCTCCATCCTTTATCATCTCTCCTATCCATAATGACTCTGGATCAGAACAAGATGTAAAGTTAGCAACAAAAAAATCTTCTACTTCTTTATCTGATTTCTGTCGTGCAAATTTCTCAAACCAAAATCTATCCTTTCTCTTATAAAATGCTTGATGAGTTGCTCTAACCTTACCACGATACTTTAAATAATCATACTTATCCTTCGTGAAGTGGTTCTTCATCGCAAGGTAACACTTATAGGCATCAAACGGCATCATCTTCCTCTTCTTCACACTCTAATGTAGTTATTGCATCAACAGGAACTTCTGCACCACCTATACGATACCAAGGAACATCCTCACCTGTTTTATAACTTGGTCGCTCACCAAGATATTCTAAATCAGAAAAACTATTTTCATCTAATATCGCTTGAAGTTTGCGATGCATTAATTCAACTGTAAGATTCATTCTAAAAAAGTAATAGGGGGATTTTTTTGGCGGGGATTTTTTCCCACTTTTTTGGAATTAAAAAACCAATTTAGCCCTTGAAGTTCTCTTTAAAAAGTTTAACTCCTGTGCTTCATACTTAATCTTTTCTTTGAGAGGTTTAGAAATAAGTTTAGGAACTGATTCTAAATCAATTGCATTTATTTCACAGAATGAAACTATTGCATCAATATAATTCATGTCCTCATGAGTTTGCACCATACTTTCAATCTCTTGTGCAAACCTTGCAGGACAAAAGAACTTATCCTTCAACGCTTGTTCTAATTCATTCTCCATGCTCTGACCCAGTATTGTGAGATACAAATTCTTTTATATAACGTACTAATAGTTTAATATAATCCCCTTTGTTCCTTTTGTCAAACACTTTTACCTCACCACCTGGGGTTACCATTATAGTAATGAGTTTTTTAACAGGAATTTCAGTCAGTTCATAGTACGCTGCTGCATAAAACATCTCCTGAACAAAGTAATTTTCCAACCACTTTTCAGGTTTAATTTTTTCGGATGTCTTAAAATCTATCACCGCCAGTTCGCCTTCATACTCAGCGATACAATCAACTCTACCCGCAAGACCATAATACTCTGAGTAAAGAGTCCTTTCTATAGCGTGTATGTTATTTATCTTGTCCAGATATGGTAGGCTATGATGAAACATAAACTTAGTAGCAGGAAGGTAATTCTCCCACACCAAATCTCTATTTTCCAAATATGCTTGAGCAGCTTCGTGATAATCTGTCCCACGGGTTGTTGCTTTCTTAGTAATACGATTTGCTTCTTCTACACCAACTCTCTTTCTCCAATTAATAAAAATCTGTCTATTGTAGAAAGAAGTCACTGATGTAATAGAGGGAACCCATCTACCATCAGGAAGATTATAGAGTCTACAACCTGGAGTCTCCTTCTTAGGTAGTTCTAAATCACCCAGATAATTTTCATGAATAAAAGTCATTTAAATAAAAAACTCACAGGACATTTACTTTCGGTTTTAGTTTTGGAGAATAGTTTTGTTTTCCAATCTCTACTAGAACTGTTTGTAGTATACTTATCAAACACTTCCTTAACCCTTTCAGGATCTTCTTCCTTCTTCAGTATGATACTATCATCTGGGTCTGGTGTATGGAATGATACTCTAAAAAGAGGATCTCCCTTCTTTATTATAACAGGTTTTGTCTCATCCACAAGTGTGACCGCTAAACTATTTGTTCTTGCCCAGTTAGATAAGTTAAACCATCCACCTATAGCAATAAAATTATTAGTATAAGAAGTCATTGGATGATCTAAAAACTCCCACCAGACATCATCTTCGTATGTCCAGAATAAAAACTTAGGAAATTTTATTTGAACAACTGGTTTAGGTGAATTAAGATGCTCATCATCAAACTCTAAGAGTTCTGGTTCAGAGCAAACAAGATAGTTATGATCGTCTGTTCTATCAACTCTGAGAGAAAAATCCCTTGGAGAATGTCCTACAAAAACCCTACTTGTCTTATGGTTAAAGACAGGACATAAAGTTTGAACATAAAACTCATCAATAAGTTCAGACTGTCGAATCAAAGTATCGTCTGGAGAATACAGACTAACATAATGTATAGTCTTACTAGACATTACATACTCATTTCTAACTTAGTAAGAATATATTCTTTGACTAATCCAGAACGGACTATATCTTCTATACCAAATTCAATAATGTCAACTGATGACATATTACGAAGAATTTCCATAAAACTTATGATACCATTTCTCTCATTGGTCTTAACCAAATCAGATTGAGTAGCATCACCACAGAACATAATCTTAGAATTTTCACCTACCCTTGTTATTATACTATCAAGTTCATGAAAATTCAAGTTTTGAAATTCATCAACTATAATAATTGCTCTATCAAATGTCGTTCCTCTAATAAAACTGGTAGACCAGAACCCAATAGTATCTTGAGTCTTAAGATTACCATAAAGCATTTCAAAGTCTGCTTCACTTGGCATCTCAAACATATACTTCACCATATTTTTATATGGTATCTGATATAAAAAAGATTTATCTTCATGATCTCCAGGAAGGAAACCAATCTCTCTTGTAGACACAAGTGACCTTACAATATAGATCTTTTCATAAGGTGTTTCTGGATCTAATACTTCTCTTAATGCATTATAAAGTGTAATAAAAGTTTTACCAGTACCTGCTACACCATATGCAATGAGGTTTTTATCCTCTGCATAAGCATTATAGAGTAACTTCTGGTTATCTGTGAGGGGTTCAATGTCCCTCATCATATCTGTATTAATTGGTTTCTTTCTTTTCATCTGCTTAGCTGTCATTCCGACACCAATCGGTTGGTCTGATTTCTTTTTACGTGGCATATCAGAAACTGTAATCTCTATTTTTACGAACGTTAGCACCAGGTTGTTTGGATGCCCTGTCTAAAACTTCATTCCATCCACTTGATGCTGCTTCTCCTGACCACTTAAACATTTCTGCAGGACTAGCACACCCTGCTTGCCAATCCTTATCCCAATCAGGATTCTCATCTTTCCATATACAATACTCTTTCATAGTCATGGAGAGTTCTTTCTTCTCTTTAGTTTTTAGATTAATAACAGGGTATGTTGGCATTTCAATATAAAGATATGTAAAAGTATTTAGACCCACTCAAGGGCTTCTGACACTGAAGGGAACTGTTCGGTAAACACTTTCCTACATGCTTCTGCAATATCCATGTGTTCTTTTTGAGTACCATGTGCAGAACGTAAATTTATATAGTGTATCCAAGATCGACAAGATCCAGTCATATAAATTCTTGTTGGTGTTGATAAAGGAAGAACAAATCTTGCACACTCCTTTGCTATACCATCTTCAAGCATCTTATTATAAAGATCCATTGATGCTTTAAAGTGTTCTTCCATTAGGATATCATACTTCTGAACTACAAAAGGATCTATATCATCAGTAGAATTCTGACGATTCTTAGCATCTTGCCTTCTTAATTTGGGAAGAGGAATCTTTTCACTTAACAAATTAGCATCAGCATATCTCTGTGAGAACTCCTGATATGTAAATGAACGGTGACGTAATATCTGTGCAGCAAGTCCTCTGGTAGTATTAATCTCCAGTGTCATATATGCTTGCTCAAATACACTCCAATGCCCGTGCTTGATACAATAACTCAATAGACCAGCAAACTTATCATTGTCCTGGTTCTTTGGGTTAGAAACTCTGGCAACATATGCCATGTTCTTTTCTGCATCAGGTGTAATACTAACCAGTTTAACTGTCATCGTCTTCAAATACCTCATCATAGTCTACAGATGGTGAAGAGAAATCAGAATCTGTGTATGCAGATGGATCAGAATAAATTTCCGAATCAAGTTCATCCACAATCTCTTTAAGAGCTCTAACTAAAACTTTTAGTTTTGCTTTGTTCATTTAATTTCCTTTCTCATTAATTATAATACAAAAAAAGAGCATGGTCAACACCATGCTCTCTCAGCGTATATGCAAAGTAAGATTTACAAATTAAGCGTTGCAAAGTTCTTTTTGGAACTTAATACCACGATAAGTCAATTCTGACTTGTTGCAGCTTTCCTGCTTGCGATCATTGGTATCATAAACGACACCACGATAAGTGACTTTTGCCATTGGATTACTCCTGAAGTAGTTGGGATTTTACTCCGTTCCTTCAGTCGGCTTTTGCGTCCTCAAAGCATCCTTTCTCGCTGTTTAATTTAATGATCTGAACTAATTCAGATCTATATGCCTCAGAAGGTTTGATCCGAGAAATAATATCCTCGGCACTTTCACAAGACATAGCAGCAGCAATTAGAAATTCCATGAGGATGAACGATTCCGTTCCGAGTCGGCTTACTTGCGTCCCCTCAACGGGGATGAACGTATGTGTTAATACTAACACAGTTATACTATATATGCAACTATGTTTGTATTCCCTGATACATTATACCAAAAATCTATCCCTTATACCTGCTGCTGATTTATTATGCTCACACAATTTGTTTACCCATATCCTTTCTGCAAGGGTAACATCTCTTCCCAATCTCATTCTACAGACAATCTCAACTAATTGGAGTCTGTACTCTTTGCTTAACATGTTCTATCGCTGCAGGGAGTATGGCATATTCTTTTCTTTGAATTGCCTTTGTTAATGATTTAATAGTATCTTCTGGAAGAATTGGAACTTCACTCTGCATAATTATTTCTCCTCCATCCAACTCTTCATTTACATAATGAACAGTGCATCCAGTAACTGCATCACCAGAGTCCATTGCCTTTTCAACAGCATTCAATCCTTTATACTTAGGAAGTAATGATGGATGAACATTTATAATAGGACATGGAAAAGCAGCAGGATTTTTAATCACTCTCATATATCCTGCAAGGACTATTAAATCTACATCATATACCTCAAATAATTTTATCATCTGATCTTCATCTTTAGCATTAACATAACAATGATTTATACCAAATTTTGCTGCCCTCTTAAGTGCTCCACAATCCTTTTTGTTATGGATCATTAACACAACTTCGTCATATCTACAAGTACGCACAATGTTCTCGAAATTTGTACCATTTCCAGAACACATTACGCCAAGTCTCATTGACCCCAATCCTCATATGTTGGTTCTTCCTCCCCAACATAATGTCTAAAGTGTTTCGTGTCAAAATATGATGGTGGTAAAGGTTTCACATCATCATATGCTCCCTTCAATCTCTTCTTATACTCACGTTCATCTAAGACTTCATTGATAAGGATCTTCATCTCCTTCGCATAAGTCTCAGTAAATAATCTATGAGGAGTAATCCTCCAAGGTTTATGAGGTTGTACTTTTATTGGTCCTTTATAATTAGGATCAAGAGGAGCACTCATCCCTTGGGTATCGATCTTACTCATAATGACCTCCCATTCTTATCAACTAAACCAAGTTTCTTTACCTGACTAAGATTAGATTTCTCTTGTCTTTTAATTTTCTTATATTTTTTAATAAGTTTATCGACTTCAGCATTAGATATATTAACCTTCAATTCCTTTTCCTTATCTTCCTTCTTAGCAAACCCACTAAAACCCTCTGGTGTAACAGCCGTCTCCTTATCATCAACATAATCATTGATTACGTCCTGTATTTCATCTCTAATAAGAGCATTCACTTGAGCTTTAAGTAGATCATCACTCATCCTTTTCTCCTCCTCTTTTTCTCAGGTGGTTTGTATCCCCATTGATTAGGATTAACAGTCCCATGACCATAATCTATTTTTTGAATAGAACCTTTACCAAATTTATCATAATAAAGATCAAAAATATTAACTCTTGGACCACGAACAAGATCCTGGTGGATTTTATCCTCTGTCTTATAAGTTATTATCATAGTATCTGTTGGAAGTTTCTTTTCAAATACTTTATCTCCCTTAACATCTTCAACTAACAACTGACAACCATAACTAGAAATATTTTTCTTCTCTTCAGTTGACCAAAGAGAAGATGGTTTTGTTGGTTTTTCTTTTAATTTTTTTTCTTCGTCTACTTTTTCTGTCATGTTCCTCTATTCTCACCCCATACTATATCAGGAAATGCTTCTTTGACAACATCAATTGTAACTTTTGGATACTCAGATTCCAATTCTTTATCTTTTACTAAACAAATAATCTCTGCTTCTTTGGGGTGAAGTCCTTCAAGTAATTGAATAAACATAGACTCCCTGCGAAGACTACTAAGAGTATTATTACCACCCTTAATGAAATGATATAAGGTCTTCCACTCTCTTCTCAATGAAGTATGATCTGTACCTACTGGAACATCATTGGGTTCATAAGGAACCTGTCCATCAGGAATTGCAGACTGGACTCTATCATCAAAGTTCCAAATCAATACAGCAGTTAATGAGTCATCACGATACTCTTTAAGTATTTCAACTCTCTTTGCCTTTGACCTTTGTTCACTTACAAGTTCAAGGATTTCATGAATAAAAGGATTAGGTGGTAATTTAACTCTCTTAACGGGAGCCTTCCTTTTAGTCGTCGTCTTCTTCGTCTGTGTTGTCATAATTGTTTTCAAAACGTACAGCTACAATTTCATCTGGTGAGAGGTTTCCATTCTCATCAAACATTTCTGGATGAGTATACACTATCTGAGGTGTTGTTTCATAAGAATGCTGTCTTGCCATCCATCCTATCATACCTCCGACTAATAATGCAAGTAATGATACAACTGTAGTCAAAGTTAGGGTTACTATGGTCATGTCCATGATGACTCCTCCAGAGGGTTTACTTTTTTTGGATGTCCAAGTAAAAAGTTATCTCTCTGTTGAAAAAAGAAAACTTTACCTGAAATGATTTTGGTTTGGGTTTCTTCCTCCTATTTCTTAATAATAACTCAACACCTTTATTAATATCGGTGTTGTCATTATTTAGATCGTCTTTTTCTTCCTCGTTTTTTGTCATTACTATAGTTGACTGCATCTTCTAATATGCTGGCAAGATAGTTTCTTATCTTTCTTGCTTGAGGTTTTGGTATGTGATGATATGCTTCCCTTAGTTGTTTATGGTTAGAATCATTACCACCTTTAATATATTCATCAAGTTCTACCACTTCATCAGCAAGTTCTTTAGCAGTTGAACTGCGTAAAAATTGATCTGCCTCTGCTTTAGTGACTCCTCTTGATTGAAAATACTCATATAATTTTACCACAAACTTACCCTGAAAAGCAAGTTCCAGTGCTTCTTCTAGAACATAGTATACTTCCTCAAAGTTATTTGACATGGCATTACACTAAGTTTTTCTCCTGTAGATACTTTACTGTATCAGTACATCCACCAAGTTTCTTTCCATTAACTACAACTTGAGGAAAAGTAGAGTCTTCCCCAAACTCACCATAGAAACCTTGCTTATCAAAGTTCTTATCTAATTTATAAATTACAAAATTTAGACCAGATAACTCAAAGACTTGTTGTATCTTATCACAATAAGGGCAACCGTCTTTAGAATAGACTGCAAAGTTCTTGGTTTCCATTACTTTCCTTCTGATAAATCTTGAATTGTTTGAGCATAATCTTTATCAAAGAGTTCCAATCCTTTATCAGTAAGAATGTGTTTATACATACCTTCAAAAACTTTAGATGGTACTGTGACAATGTGAGCACCATATTCAAATGCTCTACCTACATCCCGTACTCCTCTAACAGAAGCAGCTAAAATTTCAGTAGCAGTCCAGTTCTGTTTTGTGAATACATTAGCAATATCTTTAACCAGGCATAGACCACCAAATGAATTATCATCCACTCTACCTACGAATGGTGATACATATGCTGCTCCTGCCTTAGCGGCCAGAATCGCCTGAGATGGACTGAAGATCAAAGTAACATTAACTCTAATAGAATGTTCAGAGAGTTCCTTACAAGCGATTAGACCGTCTGGTGTGCAAGGAACTTTAATCGTAGCAACCTTACCAAACTTCTTATGTAATCTCTTTCCTTCAGAGATCATATTCTCCTTGCTACCAATAACTTCCATGCTAATATCTGTAAGACCAATATCTTTGATCTCTTGATAAACATCCTCATGATTTCTACCACTCTTTCTAATGAGTGTAGGATTAGTGGTGATGCCATCTATCAAACCAGTCTTCCATCCAGAACTGATAGCACTGACATCAGCAGTGTCTAAAAATATTTTCATATTGGATCTTAAAAAATGTATTTAATAAATTAACTATTTTTAGTTTTATTTTTGATAATAATCCTATCACCTTCAATGATAAAATCAAGAATGTCGTTATGATCCCAACACAATTCTTCATACAAGGCATTAAGTCTTGCCATATCCTCGTACATATCAGTAGGTTCTGTGGGATACCAAACGTTTTCTTCGGGTTCTAAATTACCATGCATTTCAGACATACCTGCGTAGTTCCTGTAGTATATATTGATATGCTGCAACAATGTCTCCTTCATTTTTACGGAAGAGGTCTTTATCAAATCTCTCTCTTGTACCTTTTTTCCAAAGTCGCATGTTGTCAGGTGATAGTTCATCAGCCAAGCATAAATTGCCGTGAGCATCGTGTCCAAACTCCAATTTAAAATCTACAAGATCAATACCCATCAGAGTAAATAAAATCTGAAAGTGATTGTTGATTTCTAATGCAGCTTCTTTCATAGGTTCAGGATCAATACCCATTAATCTTACACGATCTGATGTAAGTAATGGATCATCCTTTGCATCATCCTTTAGATAATACTCTACAAGAGGAGGACTTAATAAAATTCCTTCCGTAAGAGTTGTCTGGTTGACTAATGATCCAGCAGCAATATTTCTAACAATAACCTCTACAGGAACAATTGTCAATTTCTTACAAAGTAATGTATCCAAAGAAGGACAATCAATATAATGTGTTCTTATACCCCTCTTCTCTAACAACTCAAAAAGTAATGCTGATATAAGGCAACAAGTCTTACCTTTACCATCAGGGAAATCTACTCTTCTACCATTACCTGCTGTTACTTTATCATGAAAATATATGTACACCTTCTCAGGTTCATCTGCCATACGGTAAATAGATTTTACTTTACCTTCATTTAATAAACACTCTGCCTGTAATAAAGGTGCTCCTTTTGTATAAAAAATATTTGGTTGGTCTTTAGCATCTCCACTCATAGGTTATCATTAATCTTCTAAAATTATATATCACCAATCTGGATATGTCCAATCGCTAATAGAATTATTCTTTTTCTTTCTTCTTTCAGTTATTCTTTTTACAGTACACTCTTTACACTCATAAGAATATGATGATGCAAGTCTCATATTTTTACGAACACGATAATAAGATTGTAAAAGATTCTTCTGCTCCTTACATATCCTACATATTCTTTCTTCAAGTAAAAGATGAGCAAGTTGTAACTGTTCGTCTAAGTCCATGCATTAAAAAAGACCCTAAGTTAATTTAGGGTCTTTTTATTTTATTCAGTTTTAATTAACCTATGGAAGGTGCTACCAACGCTACCTCTGTCTCACTTGCGGAAGCAAGGTCAAGAGGGAAGTTGTGTGCATTCCTTTCATGCATAACTTCCATACCAAGGTTTGCTCTGTTAAGAACATCACCCCATGTAGGAACAACTTTACCGTTAGCGTCTACTACAGACTGGTTGAAGTTGAAACCGTTAAGGTTGAATGCCATAGTGCAGATACCCATAGAGGTTAACCACACACAGATAACAGGCCATGAGGCAAGGAAGAAGTGCAATGAACGTGAGTTGTTGAAACTAGCGTATTGGAAGATAAGACGACCAAAGTAACCATGAGCAGCAACAATGTTATAGGTCTCTTCTTCTTGTCCGAACTTATATCCATAGTTGAGTGACTCATTTTCAGTAGTCTCACGAATCAATGATGAGGTAACCAAAGAACCGTGCATAGCACTGAACAATGCTCCACCGAACATACCTGCTACACCAGCCATATGGAATGGATGCATCAAGATATTATGTTCTGCTTGGAATACGAACATGAAGTTAAACGTACCAGATATTCCAAGTGGCATTCCGTCTGAGAAAGATCCCTGACCGAATGGGTATACTAAGAATACAGCAAAAGCAGCAGATACTGGTGCAGAATATGCAACACAGATCCAAGGTCTCATACCTAAACGGTATGATAGTTCCCACTGTCTGCCCATGTAAGCAGAAATTCCAATAAGGAAGTGGAAGATTACTAACTGATATGGACCTCCGTTATACAACCACTCATCAAGAGTAGCAGCTTCCCAGATGGGATAGAAGTGTAATCCAATAGCGTTAGAAGATGGAACTACAGCACCAGAGATGATGTTGTTTCCATACATGAATGAACCTGCAACAGGTTCACGGATTCCGTCAATATCGACGGGAGGAGCAGCAATAAATGCAAGAATAAAGCAAGTTGTTGCGGCAAGTAAACATGGGATCATTAGAACCCCGAACCAACCAACATAGATTCTATTATCGGTTGATGTTACCCACTCGCAAAACTGTGGCCATCCTGCTAATAATGAGCTCTCTCTTTTTTGAAGAGTTGTCATTAGTCCAACTTTAAGTAGGGCTGATAGGGAGTCAGCGAAACTTATTTTTCCTGTGGCACCCTTTGAATCCACAGGTAGGATGAGAGACGTTGTTTACTTCCCATAGGTCTCGGTTAAACGGGAAGACTAAGAGTGAACATATGTCCACCGAAGTTATTTATTATAACGTTATGTTAAGCGTTTGTCAAGCCATCAATTCTTCATCAATATAATCTTCTATTAATTTCTGTGCTTGGTCTCTCAAAGGTATCATATTCATCCTATGGAAAACAAAATGTGCAACTTCTTTAATTTGATCCTTATTTAATTCTGGATGCAATTCAGAAACAACCCCTGCTAATTTCAGAGATATTGTTGGGTCTTCGATAAATTGTTTCATTTAGATTTTATTTATACACCACATATAAGTATCATAAAGAACATTGATACATATATATTAAGAAATATATTGCTAAATACAAAAAGGAAAGTTGTCACAACTTATGAAAAGAATTTCACTTGTCCTTGGAATGTTATTGATGACAGTACCGTTTGCTAACCCAGCCCGTGCTGACCTTACTCATAGAATGAGCTCTTCAACTCAGCTAAGTGTAAACGGAGCTTATACTGATGCCAGTCGAATAGGCTCAACCTATACAGTTTCTGGATCCAATATTAAAGTGGCATCTTCCGATGATCACTTTGGTAAACTACTAGCACCTAGTGGTACTGCTGCTTCAGTTCTTGATCCTGGTACATACGATATTAATACAGCTGGTTCGGCCTTCAGCTTTAGCGAAAGTTTTACTGCAGGAGATGCAGTAAATACTATCGGTTCTGGTGTTGACGTAACCAGTGGTGTCGTAGCTGACATGCCAGCATACGGCAATACTTTAACGATGTCTGGTGGTGTTGCAGGTAGTTTAGCTGGGACGATAACTTCAGCTGGCGTGACAACTCTAACAGCAGGTGGGGCTGGCACTACAGCTACTGGCCAATTCGTGACAGAAATAGTAATCGACTAGCTATGAAACGGATACTAACAGTATTACTACTGCTTAGTGGTGCGGGAGCTGCAAGAGCAGTTCCCGTGGTACCAAATTTTACCCAAGGCTCAATGACGAGCCATACGGAAATGACAAGTACCGTGACGGAGACCATAAATTCGATGGACTATAACACTGGCTGGCAGTATGTAGTTACAGGTACCAACGTAGAAGCAAGTGGTAACTTAACGCCAACTGGTGCAGGATCAACATCAGCGACAAATGTTACATTAGACGGAGTGACTTCGACATGGAACGGATTGAATCTAACAGACAGACCAGACTTTACAATGTCAACGCCAGGAGCAGCCTTTCAATTCTCAGAGAGTTATCAAGGGCCAGGCCTCTCAAATCACACGATAATTCAAAGAGTAACAACAATAAATTCAGTCACCGACACAACCTCAACATTTACCCAGTGACCAGACATGGAAAAAGAATTCTCAGAACCACGGCCGCTATTGTCTTTAGTGGTGTTAGCATTCTTTCTGGGAGTCCTATTCTTGCTGCAGATGTTGGGGGCGTAAGTGCTACTGCCAATCCAATAGCTAACTCCTCTGGCTCAGTAACCAATCAAGCTATACAAGTTTTACAAGGTCCGTATATAACTAACACCTATGGTGGTGGTATTCAGTGTCAAGGGGCTACCATGAACCTCACACCATATATGACTGGTACAGGTTCTTTCAAGCGTCCGTTTGAAACTCACTTCGATGATCCCGTATATAATCTTGCTGATAATGATGACGATAATATACCAGATGATCCAGGACAAGTTTTATATTATATGCCTACAAGAACTAATCAGAAGGATAGTTATAATTTATCATTAGGTATCTCTGCTACATGGTCAAGACCATTAGATAAGAAACTACAAGCATTATGTAAGACAGCAGCAGAAACTCAGATAGCATTACAAAGTCAGTTGATTTCCAATAAGAGATTAGACTTTGAAATAGCTCGTCTTAAAAATTGTGGTGAATTAATGAAGGCTGGAATTATGTTCCATCCCAAATCACCTTATGCTGCTGTATGTGCTGACGTAGTATTAACAAACCCTGCTGGTGTAGTCGCAAATCATTCACATGGAATACAACCTAATCCCAAACCCGAACCCGAACCTGTAGTAGAAGCAAATGGTAAGGCAGAAGATTTAGGAACATTTGAAATTAAAAGTAATATTACTTTAGAGGAGGGAGACCCTTCTTCTTCCGATACTCATTCGCCCGAAGATCAGAACGATGAGGTTTTGAAGGAGACTTCCCCAAGATGGCGTTTACCTTGGTCAAAACCTGCTTTATAACTGGTTTAAATGTTCTTGTTAATATTTCTGCTAACGGTTTTGCAAGTAGAGCAGATGCACCAGCCACAGTAGCAATTGCAGCCGTAGTACTAGCAACTTGAGGACTTGGTAGGAATTGTTCTACTGGCCCTATATCTTCATATAATACTACACATATTTTTTTACCAGGTCTAACAGGGTCAGGTTGGAGTTCATATCCACTGACCTTTTCTTTTTCATTAGGTCCAAGTGATCCTATCCTTGGTTGGTTAGGTGCAGGACAAGGAGGGTCTGTTGGAATATCACTTGTATCTGCTTCGGGTGGAGCTACATCTCCTCTACTTTCATCATTACCTTTCGGTTTCACAAAAACCATGTCTGGACAGTTACTATAACATTCATCGGATTGATAATCCATCGCACTGAATGTTGGATATGAACCATCAGGGCATAATGTCATTATCTTACCAGGATCATTCTCCACAAGACTTTTATCAACAGGTCTTTTATTCTTATGATACTGATTATCCTTATGTGCTTTTACACAACCAGGCATATCCACAACAGGAAATCCAATATAATTTGTTACAGGATTAAAGTTAGGAACATATGGTTGCCTAATCTGCCAGTTAGGTATCCGATAAACACCAACATTATATACCTGAATATTAGGTATGTTACGGATTGGATCCATTTTCCTTATCCTTATTCATAAAGTCAATCCATTGCTTATTTTGTTTCTGAGTTCTTAAGACAGGGCCACTTGTCTGTGGAAACCTCATCATTATTTCCCTATCTACTATTTCTGTAATCTTATCTTCTAATTGTTTATCTGCTTTCTTCTCTGCACCAGTTATCATACCAAGTAAAGAACCTCCTACCCCAACAAAAGCATATAGAAATGCTGCTACTGCAAGGTAGTGAGGTATCTTACCACCAACAAACTTCTGGATGGCACTCTTCTCATTAGGATCTTTTAACTTCTTTTTAAGTTTCATAACGGAGGATACTCAGATTTAATTTGTTCGTCTGTTTTCTCAACAGCAAACTCTTTCATTAATCTTTCAACTTGTTTTTTGTCCAGTCCCGCAAGATTGACACAGTTATGTAAGCACTTGTAGATACATTCTCTATCACTAATAGGTGCTCTAATTTCCCATCCTTGCTCATCATAATACTTCTTACCTTCAGTAACTTGTGATTCTACAGAGGAAGTGTCAACATGTTTAGATGGATTCTTATAACTATGTGTCTTACTTTTTACCATACTTTAACCACAACTTATATAACGATGCTGCTACTACAATACCAACAATTACAATACCAACATCCTTACCATAACCATTTGGTTCTGGTTCTGGAATAGGTGCTACTTGTTCTACCTGTTCTATTAGTGCAGGTGGTGCTACTTGTTTTAATACATCTTCCATTGGTTTACTCCACTAAAGTGCCGTGTTGTCTACGAATCTCACGTAGTTTCTCAAGGTTCATATCCTTGGTTCCACCATCGTAAGCATGAGCATACCCTTCAGTAATCATCTGTTCGTTTAATGAAACAGTATCCTCGTTAATATATAACCAACCAAGAAGCCTGCCATACTTCCCAGTCCCACCCACAAGTTCAGTTCTAACAGTGAGTTCATCTCCATCTCCTGCAATAGTATCTTCAAGTTTTTTCTTCAACCAATTGGTAGCATCTATTCCCAGTGCCTTCTCTTCCAAGTTTCTTGTTCTTTTCTCTGGCGTATCAACTCCTGCAACTCTAACTCTTTCTTTCTTGAATAAATCAAACCCAAGATCAATGGTGACATCAATAG
>VTLG01007505.1_pt1 | contig 57714 bp, 88 predicted proteins | sample 4694571 | NCBI WGS metagenome assembly VTLG01 (sample SAMN12604809, study PRJNA352737) | marine metagenome | biome: ENVO:00000447; feature: ENVO:00000209|ENVO:00000569|ENVO:01000036; material: ENVO:00002151; isolation source: viral sequences binned using virsorter ... | reverse complement strand
GATAAGTAAATTTATATTTAGTTTTATACTTAAAATAGTTCAACCACTAATGATGTGGTATATTGCTAAAAACGAAGGCAAGAAGGACCAACTATTAAAACAAGCGGAATTAGACAATGAAAAACATAAAGAAGCCGATAAAATTAGTGCTAGGATTGTTTCTGCTCGTGCTGCTTACCACAAGTTGCGTGAGAAAGCAGGCGACTAGTTACTGCCCTAGTTACCCCTACCCACCTGAAGAGGTCATTAACAATATAGAAAATTTACAAGATCCTCTTGTAGATATCTGGATGATCGAACAACTCAAATTATCAGAGAAATTAGAACTCTGTCAATAGAAGGAATCACTTTACAAATTAACACACTGCGTTATAATACAACTATTATTAATAATTTTTATTAATGGAGTTATATATGACTTGGTATTTACCTACGGTTAAAGAAGTAAGCGTTGGATTAGAAATTAATTCATATGCTTGTGCTTTAGCCTAGCATATTCTTTGCATCTTTTGAGAACATATCCATATAAGCTTTAGCCCATTTTACAAATGAGCAAAGCTGGTGGGTGTTCTCATAGGATGTATTCCATCCATCAAGAACTATCTTTAAATCTTTATCGTTAACTGATTTGACTTCTGTGATAATCTGTCCATAAGAATTGAGTTTGAAGTTGATCGAAGCTATAGTCGCTTCGTGCTTGTTGGTCATAAGGTTTCTCTAAAAAATAATCATTTATTAAAAGTTTACAAATAGCACCCAATATAGTTACTGGTGTGCCGTTTCTCCTGTTTCTAGGAACTTCCTTGTATAAGTCCTTTAAGGTCTTTATGTGATCATCTGAATATTTGAGAGCCGCAGTTAATAAATTGGACTCATCCTCATACATATGATCTGAATGTGTTGCCTTGCCTCCTGAATGAATTTTTATTCTGAGTATACAGTTCGGTTCTTTTTTCATCCATTTTACAGGGTGTATATCAAAACAGACATGAACACGAACTCGCCTTTCCTCTATCCTAATTGTCTGTATTATGGATAGTTTTCTATAACAGATATTTTCCATTATTTTTTATCGTCTTTTTCCTTACCTTCTGCTTCTGCATCTCTATCTTTTTTTAAGTTAGACAATTCAAGTGTAGTTTCTTCAATTAATTTATTGAGATACCACCTAGCTTTTAACAGGTCTTGTATGGGTGTCCCCTTGTATCTATAGCGACTGACATACTTTATTACATTACCCTGTGCGTAGCCAAACTTATTACTTTTTATAAAATCATATACCTCAACACCACCTTGATTGTAGTGTTTTGGTTTATTTATAGGATCAAATTTCCCGTCTTTTTTATCTTTTTTCATTTATACCTCTTTTTAATAACATCGAGACTTATAAAAGTAGGATTATAATTTCCTTTTTTAACATCTCGTTTTAAAATTACACCCCTCCACCAAGCATTATTATCAGTTTGTGCATATTTCAAATAATGTTCAAAAAAACACCCACATACTAATCCCCATAATCTTGTTCCATCTTTTCTAGTTCGTGTAGCAATATCGAGTCTATGACTATGACCCATTGTGCAACTTTGAAATGTGCTTTTAATTAAACGGGCACCTACATTTTCACCTGACATTGCTTTACCCATAACACCTGTAGAAAAGTAGTGTGCATATAGAATACCATCTATGTTATATGGTGTCAAGTAGGGTATCAATTTCCATCCATATTTCAAATATCCCAAATCTTCTACACTAAGAACACCCTTTAATTCCGGTGTTTCTTCTGCAACTCTTTCTATTCTTTGTTCATGATTCCCCGTAATAGCAATTTTTGTGGGCTTATATTTGCTTACTTTAGCAATCTCATTTTCAAATTTTTCCTTTGCATCAAGTGCACATGTAACATCTTTTTGGTACCTCCTACCTTCAAACTGAATCTTACCCTTATCATAAAAACACAAACTTTCCATATCACACCAATCCCCAATATCAATAATAACATCTGGCTGTATCTCAGCTACAAGTTTCCCCAACCAAGTGAATCTTTCATTTGAAATACTAGGTATGCAATGAGCATCCGGTATAATTAAGTGTGTGGTCAATGTATTGTGTCCTTATCAAAATTAACATATATTATATTTTTATTTTTTTCTTTTACCTTTTTATTTTTAGGAGTATTCAGCATTTCTTCAATTTCTCTAAAATTTTCCACCACAGATTTATCTGCAGCCTCATATATAACATCCATATGTTTTAACAACAAATAGATTAACCCCCTTTGTAGATGCATCAGATGCATATTAGGTTGCATTGTTTTCATCAATTTCTCTACATCTTTTTTTGTAGGGACACGATTTTGTACTGCTTTTTTTCGTGATACTTTAGGGCTTTCAAATGCCTTGATTGCAAATGTCTCATCACTTTGAGCCTCTAATATAATACCACAGGCTGCATTTTTTAAACCCAACAGTTTTGCGGCATCTTTTTTTAAGTTTACTCTATCATATTTTTTTCTCATAATCTTTACTTTATTCTTTCAATAAAAATAGGAGTCTGTTTACCTACCCAAGCACCAATAATGTTGTAGGTATAAAATTCCAACGCAGTTTCTCTTGTCATCTTATCTCTTTTCATTAATTTTTTTATTACTTTTCCTTCATCGTAAGCAAGTATCAAAGGTTCTCCAAATCTATGAGATACACCTATTACACAATCATCAAAACCATCTGCTTTGATAAATTTTTCATCAGGATATATCTTTAGTATTTCTTTCATTGAACCACTCCTTTGGTATAAATTTTTCTGCATATATGAATCCATTCTTTTTGCACCAACCCCCATATGTTGTTTTACTTTTTGGAGAAAGTTTATTAGTTGCCCTGCCAAATACAAACCTAATATCCAATTCGGGATGCTGTTCCTTAATCAATAAGTGTTTTTTACGATCTACCATCTTTAAAAATCCCTTGCACTCTACATGTAAATTATATTCCGGAAAATAGAAATCCGGTGTGTAAGTTTTAGGAGGCAAAACATATTGTATTTTCTGTGTTTCATATTCAACCTTTACTCCGTGTTTAATGACGGCTGTCATAACACCCAATTCAAAATTGGATCTAAATTTATGACTACGAATCAATGGTTTTACTATACCTCGTTCTAAGTGTTCCTATAGATTCTAATAAATAATCATAGGTTTTATATGAATACTTCTCTAGGTTTTCATCATCTGACCAATCACAGGTCAGTACAACAATCCCCCCTTTTCTCAAATGTCCATGTATCTTCTGTAATCCTTCATCAAGTATTTCTTTTTTACTAATAAATATTCTATCAGACCAATAGCTTTTTTGTGCATTAGATGGTTTCTCTTTTACCACTAGACCTACAGTATTGGAATAATTTCTCATTAATAGGGCGTAATCACTACCGCCCTTTTTTTGTTCATTATCAAGATAAACATATATAGTATCTTGATTTATTGATATGTCGTGTTGATTAATACTACTTTGCAGTAAAACAGGCATTATTTTATTTCCCTAGTTTTTAGTTTTGTATACCAAATATAGGGAGGATTTTTTGCTCTGCTTGTAACTTTGGGAGCAAGAACTGCATCTTCCCAACAATGATTTTTATATCCACAGAAAGTACAAGGATAGGTCATAATCCTATTTCCACTTTCTTTTTTTACCCCCCTATATGGACCAGACGTAGGTTTGTATGTTTCAGCATAATCATCAAATTCTTTCTTAAATTCTGTATCAATACTTTCTATATTATATTTTACAATTTGTAATGCTTTTAGTTTTTCATGGTCTTGTTCTTCCGGTGCTTCACAGATAGCCCATTCTCCTGTTGATTTATTTATAGCAATCCACCCACCAAATTTTGATTGACTAGCATGAGAATATGAATAACCTTGAGCAATATACCCAAATGTATCATCTTCTTTTACCTTGTTATACCCACCCCACTCACCAAATTTAGAATCAAATGCGTATGGACTGGCAGTTTTTACATCATAAACTTTATCTTCAACTTTTACATCATATGTTCCCTGCAAATTAATATTTGCTATTTTCATACTTACTTCTTTTTGAAATTCCTGTATTTTTATACCTGCAGCTTTCATAATAACAATAGCTAATGCTTCTATTAAGTCTCCAATAATAAACCGCATAACAGCATTATATTCGTATTCCTGCTCTACTCCTTTTTTCTTTAATTTTTGCTGACAAAGTGGTTTGCCAACTTCTGACATTCGGAGTCGCCAATCATCTCTCTTTTGATTGAATTGGCGGTCTAATGCTTTACCACAAAGTTCTTGAAATTCTTTAACAAGATCGGGAGAGATTTTACTCTCCCCCCTGCTTGCTCCTAATAAGTAGGATTGTATTCTAACTAGTAGCCAATTCACCCTCGAGACTATCTCCTAAACTTTTATCAACACCTTTAGTAGTAGACTTTATAACATCCCTATATTTTTTAAGTATAGAATCATTAAAGCCCTTTACACCTTTGAAGAAAAACTCCATTAATGCTTTATCGTCAGCAGTAAATTGAGCATTTCCTTCGTGTTGAACAATAGCCCCATAGAAAGTGTTAGCACCTTTTTTATTCTTGACGGTAGTTAGTCGCATAACGGTTTCCCACATAGGTTTTTTTTGTTTATTCAAACTGCGAATAAAGTTACTAACAGGAATAAAAGATACACCCTTAACATACCAAACAACAGGTATATTTTGCATAGATGCTTTTTCTCCTTTAGCATTTATACCATTTGCGGCAGCTATACCATAGATAACTTGATTGCATTTCACATTTTTTTGCACAGCATACTCCGGAGAGTTTGCATCAAGTTTATCCATTTCAGCCTTTGATAAACGACCACATCGTTCACCACCAGTAGAATCGTAGAATACACCATTAAGTGTATTTAATTGTACAGTTTGAGAACCAAAAGCTTCCGCTTCATTATCCCAAGCACTATACATAAATAACCTGATAAATGGTCTGAAAGATGCTTGTTCGGCAAAAACAACTTCACCTGTTTTAGGATTTTTAATTGCATAATATCCTCTAGGTAAAGAATTACCTTCATCATCTTCAGATGCGTGGTTTATAGATAATCTAGGTAAACCACTCTCTTCAGCACCACTATCAACTTGCCCTGTAATTTTCATCAAATCTGCTGTTGAAACCTTACTCAAGTCCGCAGGCAAAGCGGAACCATTATTATCAGTCATAATTAAAATATAGGTTATCCATAGGATGTTGTCAAACTATTTCTTTTAAATTTAACCAATCCTCACCAATCTTCAATTCTGTTCCTATTGGCATATCATACTCTATGTTATATCTCTTTTTACACTCTTGAACTAGTGAGTACATACCTTGCTGGAGTGCAATTATACAAGCTTTTTTCTCATCCGGATGAACATCAATAATAATACTATCGTGAACCGTATTTATAATTAAAGATTTCAACCCTAATGTTTTCATAGCTTTGTGTGTCCTAACAAGTGCTATTGGTAAAAGGTCAGCAGTTGCAAATCCTTGCACCGGATAATTTTTTATAGAAGTTGCGTGAGATGCAGTTCCATATCTAGTTCTTTCAACATATGGAAATTTATAGACTCTACCACTAGGTAATCTTATTCGTTTATATGTTATGGCTTCTTCTTGTAATTCTTTATGCCAACTCGCAACACCGGAATATTTAGTTTTAAACTTTCCATAGTATTCTCTTTGTTTTTCTGTTCCCTGTGTTCCACCATATAAAGGTTTGAATGTATGAGCTTTTGCATCTTGTCTAGAAATACCCATAACTTCTGCAGTATAACTATGGACATCAACATTATTATCAACATCATCATACACCTGTTTATCCTTACTTAAAAATCCTGCAACTCTAAATTCTAATTGAGAATAATCACCCTCTAATATCAACCCATTCTGAAAGCGACTTACTATTGCCTTACGAACAGGAAAAGTTACACCTCGTGGCATATTTTGAAAGTTTGGACTACGAGATGATAACCTTCCTGTAGCAGTAATACATTGCATAAATTGTGGATGAATAAAATCTTTTTTATTTAATGATTTTTCTATACCCTCAACAAAAGTTTTTAGATATGTTTTTATAGCAGAAAACCTCACATATTTTTTTATAAATTCTTTTGCCTTATCACTACAAGTAAGAGATAATTCTTGTAGAGTTTCACTATCAGTTCTAAAACCATTGGCTGAAGTATCATAAACAGAACGAGGTCCAATCTTTAAACCGGCAACTTTTCTTGTTGCTTCATAATAAATCCCTTTACCACTACAATTCTTACATATATATCTTGCTGTTCCATATGTTCCATCTTTTCTTTTTCTAGCAACTCTACCTGTTCCTTTACATTCATTACACCTGTGTGCAATAGTAATTGCTTGAACCTGTGTCATACTTTTTACACTTCGTTTGAATTGATTATCTGTGAGAGTTATTCGCCTTTTTGCTTTTCTAGTATTGCCTCTCATTTCAGAACCTAAATTAAAATAGCCCTTCCACATTTTCTTATCTTTTACTTTTCTAGAATAAACAATGACCGATCTGTCATCTGCACTATTAAGATTAAATGGAGTATCACCCATAACCTCTTTACCAATTAGCAACAAATCATTTTCTAACTGATTATATTCTTTGGTATAATCTTCTTTAATTTTTTGTAAAGTATCTCTATTAACCTTCAACCCTGCTAATTCAATATCTGTCAGCACTCTTGTAACTTCAAGAGATAATTTACAAGTTGGAACCAATGTCATTCCTTACTTACAACTTTTTTAAAAAGATTACTATCAAAATAAATACACGGCTCAACATCTTGTGCATCCGCCCTGTCAGTTCTACCACCAAATGATATAGTTAATTGTGCGTAGCTTAACAAACTTACTTCACAATAATACAAACCATCACTAAATTTTACCACCAAATAAAATGGTAAACCTGTTAGTTTGAACAATTTCATACCACTCATATATTTATCTAAACTTAACATATATGTGCCATATGTAGTCGAATCGTTATCCCTTCGTTTAACTTCCGCCCAAGCATTAACATTTCGTCTATCGTCTAATAGTGCAAAATCAAGTCTATGCTTAATTGGTAGTTTTTGATAAAAGATTTTCCAAGCATCAGATAATTCATTAATAATTGCCTGTTCTATCTTTCTGTCTTTTGCAGTTTCATATATTGGTCTCATTACAAGAACTCCTTATAAGATGTTTTTAATAACCCTATCTGATAATCAGATAAGGATTTAGTAGCCTCTATATCTGCAATACCATATTTTTTCACAATACCCCAAGGGATGCTATGAAAATCTATTCCTTTGTTCATATAGTCACTTACTAAATCTTTTTCCGGTCTCTTTATCTCTCGTCTTCTGCAACAGCCATCTAATGTCAAATCACATTTTATCCCACCAGCCATTAAATATTCAACGACCATTGTGTCATAGACTGCCCCACCATATGCAAAACCACATTCTAGTAGCCATTGCAAATCAAACTTTATATTATGTCCAATTAGTAATTCTGTTTCTTTCAAATAGCTGTTTATTATTTTGTGAGATTTTTCACTCTCATCACCACTCTCATGGGAAAACTTATAATACTCTACAGGGCTTATATCTGTTCTAAATTTTTGTAATCCAATAGATACCAATTTATTTCCTTCTACAAAAGGGCTTGGATTAGTTCTACCATTAACTTCTTTAAATGTTGTTTCTACATCAAGTACCATAAACATTATGGATAAAACCTCCCTATCATATAATCCATTCTACAGGTAACATATCCATGCCACCCATTAACTTTATTTTTACTGATATTTAATATTCTAGTTCCATCAGTATCTACTTCTGAAGGTTTACCAATTCCAATTATAAAATCAGCCTCACCAGCTTTGCCTGTTCTAGAATTATCAAGCATAGCATATGTTATTAGCTGTCTATTCTCACCATTATAACTAGCTTGTGAAACTGCCCACACTAAACAATTTGCTTTCTTACAAATTTCTCTAGATTGCACATATAAAGCTTTTAATTTTTCATCGCCCCTATCATATGAACCGGCAATTTTTATTTTGTCTAGCTGATCAATAAATATTACATCCGGCTTGTTTAATTCTGCGTGTTCTGTAATTTCAGAAATGTCAGTCCCCACACAATCGTGAACAATAAGGTATGGTTCTATTACTTTATGATATACTTTTTTTAATGCCCCTATATCTTCCATCATTTGATGTTTTTCTCTTTCAAAATAACTTTGTAAAATTCTTAATTTTATTCTTACTGCAGGTTCTTCATTTGCCCAATACACAACTTTCTTTTTTTGGCGAATATACTCTTGTGCTAGGTGACAAGCAAATGTTGTCTTTCCAAGTTCCGGTCTCGCAAGAATAATCCCAAAATGCCCACGAGATAATCCCTCAATATTTAAGGATAAAGGCTCTAAATTAAATTTGAATTCTGTATCTGTCATAGCTTCTTTTAATAATTCCTCAATATCTTCATTGACAATAGTATATGTAGCACCCCCCTCAATTTTTTCTTTATTAGTTGCATCATCAATAATTTTTTGTAACTCACCAAATGTTATATTGTCTTTACCTTTATAAATGTCAATAGCTTTTTCTCCAAGCTCTCTAGCTTTGTCTCTTTTCCAAAAATTATAAAGAACATCTTTTGCTAATTTCACATGTGGAACTTTTACAATCTCTAAACTTTTTATTACATCTTCAATTTCATTTCTTGTTGTTTGTGGTAAAGCCGGAAATTTGTCACGATGAACCAACAACAATTCCATGACATTAAAACTAGTTTCATATTTTTTATGAGCATCAGATATAGCAGTAAATATACTATTAAATTCTTTTGGAAACATTTTAGCATTGAGTATTCGTTTTGCATCTTTCCAAAACTCACTATATAAACATAAGGCTAATATTTGTTTCTGTATCATATAAGTTCTTTCCTTTTCTTTGGTTTTAATTTAAAACCTTGCTTACCTTGTATTTCTTTTTCCGGTGTTAATGGATCTTTACACCAATCTCTAAATTGTGTTTCTGGACAAAATCTACCCATAGCAGGATTTGTCATTCTAGCAACTCTAGGTGCAGACAGTAATTTTGTTAATTTACCACCACACTTACATTTCTTTTTCCACTTACCATAAGGATGTTGAAATTCCACTTCTTTTTTACATTTATCACATTCATAACTATAAAATGGCACTATAAATCCCCCGCATTTTCATATTTTGTTGAACATACTTTACTAAATTCAAACATCCTATAAATATTATTTTTATCTTCACATTTCAAATCTCTTTCTAACATCTTCATATCAGTTTGTAAATAAAAATTTAATCTGTCAGACATTTTTAATGCTTTGTCAGTAGCATCTTTGTCAAGACAAATAATAGCACGAGACCACCTATCTTTAATTATTGATAGTGTTGAATTTGTCAAAGTAGTTCCTAATAATGCTAGACCGGAAAATCCACACGAAACTGCACAAGCACTTGCACAATCCTCAACTATTACAACCACATTTTTGTCTATCTCACCATTTACAACAAACGGATTTTTTGATTTACCATATCTCAACCATTTTACTTTTGAACTTTTGTCAAGCGACCTTCCAATAGCATCAATAATTTTGTCAGCATAATCTTTTATTAAAAAGACAACCCTGTTTTGTTTTATATCATACATTATTGTTACTTTTTTTTTATCAATAGCATCCATACAATTATATTTTTTTAAATATTCTACTGCAGTATCACTACGAGTAAAATTTACAAAATGATTGGGGATTGCAAAACTAGAATTAGTATTCCAAATTTTTTTATCAGCATTAAACGAGCTTTTTGATATTTCACCTTTTACTTTTCCCTTTACTCCACAATCTGCATGAAAGCAATTATATAAAATAGCATCCCCCATATTTTTTACAGAAAATGTATTTTTGTTACCACAGGCAGGACAATCTCCACGATAGATTTCTTGATTTTTTAAACTTAATGTTTCTACAAATTCATTTGGTTTCATTTATTTTTTTCTCCTTCTCATTCTCCTTTGTGCCTTCCTCCATTTACTACCTCTCTTTCTCCTTCCTTTCCCCTTTTTTTGCCACTTCATAAATCAATTTTTTCATCTCTATAATATCTGATATGAAAAAATCTTCTCCACAACCAACTTCTCACCATTGACACACTCATAAAAATAGCACCAATTATAAACATATTAAAATATGATGTTTCAATTCCGAATAATGGAAAAATTAATATTTGCATAACAACTGCAATAACATATCCACTACCTATATCAGCAAGTGTCTCTAAAAAATGTCGTCTATGTGGTACTACTATTTTTTTTTCGGTGTCCATTCTTTTACAAAAATTTTATAATAATATTCTGCATATTGTTCAAGATAGCGATTCATATCTTCCGCAAATTTTGGATTGATGTCATATGCTTTTGCAATAGTATCGCTTATTCTTTTTAATTGTATTGTCATTTTGCTCTACACACTTTCTCACCTTCATTTAAAACTCTAACTAATTTACAATCTTGACCAAGTAATACTGAAACAGCAATATCAGAATTTGTTTTACCGGTAACACCATAAGTAATAACATTAGAACATAATGATACAACAGTCATAGAACTAGTGCAACCTGTTAAAAATAAAACCATACCTACTACAATAAATATTTTCATTTTTTCTCTTTTAATAAATCTTTATTAAATACTCCTTTTACAATTCTTTGTTTATTCATGTAATCTTTAGGAACACACATATATTTAGACCTATCTTTAAATAATATTTCTCCCTTACTGATACATGCACCAACATTAGAATATGTATCTACATAATAAAAGTTTAAATTCAACCATGCTAATAAAATAAATTCCATATAACTACTCTATAAAAAAGTGGGTAGGAGAAAAATGAACAAACCTACCCACCCGAAGGAGGTCAGATGTACATAGTTAACATCTGCTGTTAGATATAATAATCTAACTATTATAAGATAATCATTTTTTATTTTTTTGTCAAACCACATTGACACTTTTTTAAATATATGATAAAAGAGAGATACCCCCTGCAGGGTTACATGCATATACCCACAGGGTAGATATTTGTTCAGATAGACAGAAAATAATTCTTGCAATATATATTTTTGATATTATTTTAAGAGATACCGGTTTGCAGGTTTTCCGCAGGATTGTGTTTGATGCGAAAGTTCGGAACATAAAACAGGTGCTATGACACAAAGTAATCAAGAGTTCCTTAAGAAAAAATCTGCACATCTTATAAGTAGTTCTTATAGGGTTATTAAAAATGATTTGTGGTGAGGCTGAATTGGTGTCTCTTAAAATATACCAAGCCGAAACTGTAACATTGAGGATATAAAAGTTGCCACAAATTTTAGGAAATAGATATTATGATAAAAGGATTAAAAAAAAAAGAGAAAGCTACATTAGTTAGTTTTGGAATAGGTGATTTTGGTGATGAAATTGGAATGTTAACTGAAATGTCAACTTTACAAGATGTTGAATTGTTTTGTGTAAAAAGGAGATTGAAGATAAAGAAAAAATTAGAAATATTTAGAAAGAAAAGAAAAAATAATGACTTAACATTATCAACAAAGGAGGAAAAATGCCGAAACAAATAACTAAACAAGAGATAGACAAACTAGACAAACACTTACAAGGACTAGAGGATAATTGGTTAAGTGAAGAAATTAAACACACCGATACTCCAGAAAATGCCGATACTATGGCAACTTCAAAACTACCAAACTCTAATTATAAAGACCTACGAGTATTAAGAGATATTATTAACAAACTTAAAGGGGAAAAGTAAATGAAAGAAATAGAAATAGTTATTGTAGGTGGAGTAGTTATTGCTGTAAAAAATTTACCGGAAGATTATGTTTATAAAATAACAGATTTAGATGAACAGGAGGATATATGATAACTAAAAAAGGTGCAAGTAAATTTGTAGAAGAATTAGAAAGACTAGATGAACAATTTGTAGAAGATTTGATTGAAGAATTTGTTGATGATTTACGACATGGTAAAAATAGAAATATATCATTTAACGAATATAAAAAACAGGTTATAAAAAGTCTCTCTTTAAAAAGACGAGTAGAGGCATCCGGAAAAATTAATGGAGGTGGAGAAGAAGATGGCTGATATATTGTCAAAAACAGAAATAAAGAAACTTGTCAAGCTAGGCGATAAAATAAAGTATCAATTAACTTGTGATGTTAATGATACCGGATTACCTTGTAGGACTTGTAGATTAGATGCGGTTGAATTGATGGTGAAATATTTGAAAATACATAATGTAATAGCGGAGGAGAAATGACACTAGATAATCGAGCAGATTTACATGATGCTTTTTATTTAAAAAATAAAATAGAAAAATTACAAGATGAGATTTTTCATCACCAAGAATCTCATGCTGTTGCTAATAAATTATTGATGGAGGAACGAAATAAAATATCATCTATGCAATGTACTATTAAATTTGAGGTTGCAGAAAAAATGAATGCATATAAATCTTTGAAATGTGCAACTAGTTTGGTTGAAAAATTACGAACAACAATAGATAAGATGGATAAAATATTTGTTCAGATGGACACAAAAATTAAAAAAGAGGGAAAGGAAAAAGAACTAAAAGTAGTGATGCAAAAATTTCAAAAAGGTATTTATGAATTGAAACGAAAATATTTTGATTACCGAGCAGAAAGGAAAGACCTTGACAATGTTTTTGAAATCAAGTAGGGTTTTAATGTTTACTTTTAACCGCTTATTAATAGGAGGTAATATGGAAGTAATAGACTACGAAAAAGAACTTCTTTTTGGTTCTAGCGATACTGCAAAAGCTGATGACGACAGCAATGGTGCTGACGAAAATGGTGATGCAGATGAAACAGAAGATGATGCGGAAGATGCTGATGCTGATGCTGACGAAGATAATAATGCAGATGCAGATGATGATGATGCAGAAGATTCTGATTAACAACTATATTGTGGTTAAGAAAGGGCATTTTTCTTTCAGCCACATTACTTTTAAAAAGGAACAAACCAATGTGGTATACTGATGCGATAAACGAAATTACACAATACTTTGTGGATTTAGAATATAATAATACGAAGGAAAACAAGGCACGAGTAAAATTTGGAACAGCTATTGATATAAGTAAGATGCAAAAAGAAACGAAGGAGCTGTTAGCTCAAGCTGTTACAATGATACAAGACCTTGCATTACAACAAGAGAAAATAGAGAAGGCAGAACAAAAAAAGAAAATGGAGGCAACTGATGGTAAACCTAGCGACACCGAGTAAGCTACTAGTAATTTTGTCAGTATTAACAATAACTTCTTGTACATCTTTAAAACAGGACATTGTAAATTCTGACACACCTGTTGCTTCTTTTTCAGCACAAAATCAAATAGACCAAACAGATAATTCTCTTGCTTGGATAGACAAACAGGGCATTGTAGAATATGATACTTATTTTGGTTGGAAATGCAGTAAAGAAGGTGATAAATCTTTTGTATGGTTCTCTCAAAAAAATGTTGATGGTACTAGCAATACAATAAATGTCAGCGAGGAAAATTGTCAATGATAAAAATGTCAATTCTTTTTTCATTGATTGGAACTAATCCGGCAATAGAGAGTAATACTTTTGTTGCTCATATAAACAACAATTATATATCACACGAATATTGTCAGAAAGCTATTCCGAAAAATGTCATACAAATAATAAAGGAAGAATTTGATAAAACAGGAAAGTCATACGATTGGAAAATTGCTCTTTGCATAGATGAACAAACTTTGTCAATGACATATAAATTTTCAGAAACTATGGCACAAGAATTTGAAAGGAGAAAAAAAGATGGTGGGAAAAGTATCTGAAAAATATTTGGTTAAAAAAAAATTGTCAATAAATTTGTCATTAATGGCAAAGGCAGAAACTCACGAGAAAGCCGATAAAAAGGTGGAAAATTTTGTCAAAGAAGTTTTTGAAAAATTTGTCAAAAAACTTGTCAACGATAAAATTGTAGATTCATATGACAACTATGAACTTACTACAATATTATTGACACAAGTTGTTGATGTAGACGAAACACCAACATTTGAGGAAAGTTATAAGAAACTTGTTGAGATAGACAAAAAATAATTATTGCAGAAAAAAATTTTGACACTAACTTTATGGTTATGATTAAATTTTTAAAAATACCAATTTATTATTCTACTGATGAAAATGGAGTTAAAAGTTTTGATACAGAATCAATGCACCGAGATTTTGAAACTGAAATAAAAAAACTAGATGACCAAAGTTTCCAACAAGTAGAAAAATTTTTAAACAAAAGGAAGGCATAAAAAAAATGGGAATAGATTGTTATAATCAAACAGCTCAAGATTTGAATGGAAATGATAGTGGACAAGGTTTTGATATTACAGCCGGTGATAAAGGATATTTAAGAGAGGCTTATCATGGACAGCCTTATGGAACAATACATTTATTAGAGGAGTGTTTTGAAATAGATAAAGTAATAGGCAGTTTAAGTGGACATGATGAAGGGGTGGAATACGAAATTAAAGTGTTCATACCGGCAAAGCTGTTAAGAAAACGACTACCGGAAACTCTTAAATTAGTTGCTGAACGATACAAATCAAATTATAAAGATGCTACTGACAAAGATATAAAAGTAGCTCAAAAATCTTTTATTGACTTTGTTGAATTAGCCGAAAAGATTGAAAAGAAGGAGGGTAAACCTTGCGAGTTTTATGCAAGTTACTAGAAAGATGAAATATAAAACTTTTAGAGAAAAGCTAGAGAAATCCGGAGTTATTGAAAAGCCGGAAAAAAAATGGACTGAACCGGAGCTTTATGTAATGACACACGCTAGAAAATTGGGAGAAAGATTTACAAGACTATCAAAGTTAATAGAGATGAAAGCACCAAAAATAATTATAGAAGATTGCGAGGAGCTAATCAAAACCGCACTAGATTATTTTACTCACGAATTATATACTCATAAAACAAGTAAAGGTGAAAAAAAAATATGGACATCTTCCGGCAAATCCAACATACAAGCCGAGAGGCTGTATGAAAAATACAAAAGGAGTAAAAAGAAATAATGGACACAATCGCACTTGCTAAATTCATCAAAAGAAATGTAGAAACGAAATTTTTTACAATTTGGTTTGAAAAAAAAGATGGCACAATTCGTCAGCTACAAGGAAAGATTATGAACGAGAATCAAAAGTTAAGAACAACAGATGACAGCAAATATTTAATAGTATATGATGTGGGAATACAGCAGTATAGAAATGTTAATCTCAACAAAATCAAAACATTACATTCCGGAAAACATGCCTACATTTTCACATATGGAAAACACGGATATAAAGTGGAGGTATCGCCTAGATGACCAAAGCTGAAATTTTGTCAGAGCTAAAACGATACAAACAAGCATATGAAATTGTTATGGATAATTTTGAAAAGTGGGATAACGAAACTAGACAAGATGTTCACGAGCAGTTGGATAAAATAGATTTATAATATTATGTCAAGACCAACAAAATCAATTCAAACTTATAGACAATATAATTTGTCAAAGCCAAAAACACCGGATTACGAAAACCTAGATGAAGGTGATTACTTGTTAATACCGGCAGAAAAATTTGTCAATCCCCAATATATATCTGTTAGTGGAAATACTATATTTGATGATTTAGATGAGTTAGATGAAGGTGCAAGGTTTGTATCTGAATTGCCCCCAATACCTAAAGGAAAATATGTAGTCGTAAAATTTATAGAAATCCAAGAACATTAATATTTGTCTATCTAAACAAATCCCCTTTTTACAAAAAAACAGAAATAATTTGCAATAAAATTTTTTGATTCTATATTGTAGATATTACTAATAATTTTTTACAATGGAGGTAAAAATGAACGAACAGCAAGAGCCTACAACTACCGAAAATCAAGAACCCAATAACGAAATAATGAGAGATAAAAAGAAGGATGTTAATGTGAACGAACACAAAAACATTGATGATTTTTCACTCTTTGATTTTGCTATTGAGGAAATTCCATTGGAATATACTTGGAAAGGTGAAAAGAGAAAAGCTGAAAACCGCAGAATAATAGTTCGTGGTGATAATGGCAATTTTCTTGGGGATGTTGGAAGGAGATATAAGTTAGTTCCGCATAAAGAAATGGTAAAAGACTTTACCAAACAACTGAAAAAAAAAGATGTGGATTTATCTGACATTTCAGTTACTGACCGCATATTTGAAAATGGTTCAAAAGCTACGAGGACTATTATTTGGAACAACATAAGACACAATGTTGGAACAAAAACCAAAGAGGATTGGGTTAATATGAGGTTAGATGTTGCCAATTCAGTCAATGGTGATTGGAGCTTTCAAGCCTTTGTCGGAGCTTTTAGGGAAATGTGCTTGAATACTTTAGTTTTTGGTGGTGAGAAATGGTATCACGAAAAAACGAAACATATGGTTGGTATTGACACATTTGCAAGTGCAGAAAAATGTGTTAAGACTATCAGCTTATTTGAAAATCGTATGGAGGATTTGAAAAAATGGAGGACAACACCTGTTGAAACAAAATGGGTTATGAACTTTTTTAAATTCACTCTTGCCCAACGAAAACGAAAATCTTATTTGTTGGAAAAGGAAATCGGAAAGGAAATCTCTCAAAGAAAATTAGATTATCTAATGTATCTTTATGAGAGGGAAATTAAATCTTTAGGAACAACTCTTTTTGCTGTTTACATGGCAATAACTCATTGGAGTTCACATCTTAAAGGTGAATTTGATAAGGAGGTAAAACAAAAAGATGGTTCTTATAAAACTATAACATATAAGACTTATAAAGAAGGTTCAGCAACTCATAATGTTGAACGAGATAGACGAAATCTTGTATCTCAAAGTCTTGAACATCCTATATGGTTAGTTCTTATAAAACCTTCAAAAACGAAGGAGGATATTAATATTCTCAATGGAGGTATCTAATGCAATTATTTTTAGGTCTTTGGAGATTATTTATAATTTCTATTATTATAATGGTAATTTTCATTATTCTTTAAATTAAAAAATTAGCCTTGCTAGAAATAGTGAGGCTTTTTTTTTCTTGCAATCTCAAAAAAAATAATAAAATATAAATCATTATTAACTTTTATCTTTTTGGAGGAAATTATGGATAAAGATAAAAAAGAACGATTGGATAAAGTTATGAATCTCTTGAAACAGGAAAAACAAGATTATGATAACTTTAATAAAACTCTTGATACTAGACAAGAGGATGTTCAAAAAGCCTACGATAAAGTGCCACTTATATTTGCGGAGTTTGGTTCTTTTATGATGAAAAATGCTAAAAATCCTGTGCATGATTTAGCTCTTTATTTTGGAGCTATGCAGATGTTGTTTATGGTTACACCAGCTATCCGCAGAACCGCAAAAGTGGAAGGGATAGAGCTTTGGAGTTTTTTTAGCTTATGGCAAAGTTATGTTTATACCCATGTAACAAAACCACACCTTCGCAACTTAATAAAGCTCATCAATAGAAAAGAGGGTAAAAACTTCAAGACAATAGATGAGTTTAACGATTGGTTAGATAATCAGCCAAAATCACCTTTTGCAAAAGACCATAGTACTGATTATCACACTAGCGGAAAAAAAGGGAGTGTTCACTAATGAAACCATATTGGCAGTATTGCATTTGTAAAAGTTGCAGACAAGGTGGTATGTCGTTAATTAAATGTGGACATTCAAAAAACATCTATTGTTTGAATTGCACCAAATATCTAAAAGAAGGTGAGCTTGAAATTGAGAAATAATCTATTATATTTCTGTTTAGTTATAATTCTTAATTTATAACTATTCATATTTTTTCCCTTTAAGAAAAAAGAGGCTAGTGGTTTTGTGTTTACCCCTAGCCTTTTTTTATGGTTATAACTTCTAAAAATAAATTCATATCTATTGACAACTACAACTAATAACTGACTTAAAAATTATGAATAAAAAAATACATAATAAAGTTGAAGGCTACTTTTTACAGGTAGCCTTCATACAATTAGCTGAAAAATATTTTAACTTGGGAAACCTACGAAAAATAAGAACCATTTTAAAATATGCTATTGAACATCCGCCTTCTAAACATCATAAATTTATTGTTAATAATATGAAAATGAGAGGCTACTCAATATTGGCAATTAAGAGAGCTTTTAAAGAGCTTAACAAAGGCACTCTTGGTGAACATTTCATAGATATTACTTTGAAATATTTTTGTGATGAGCTGTATCAATCTGTTGAAAACAATCATATGAGATACAAGATAGTTAGAACAATGGCTGATAAAAAAAAACTTGATATGGATATAGATTAATCTAATATTTTAGTTAGGAGGAAATAATTATGGAACTAGATGAACTAAAAAAAATAGTTGATGTAACTCTTAAAAAGTTAGAGGATGAAGGTGTAGTTAAAAAATCAAAAGGCAAATATTCGCTTACAAAAAAAACACCTAAAAAAACTTGATATAGATATAGATTAATCTAATATCTATAACTAGGAGGAAATAACTATGAATAAAAAAATAAAACCTGCATCAAGTATTGATAGACACCCTTCAACTCTTGATGATGTTCTAAATTCTGATAGCGAAAATATGCTTGATACATCAGAATTAATCGTTCTCAATCGTATCTCAATCGGCTTAAAATATAATCGTAATATGGATAAAGATATAGTTGAGGATTTACCCCTTATGAGTATTCCAATTCATATGGAGCTATTCCATGAATACTCACAAGGCAGAAAAAGAGAACCGCATTTGAGATTGGTTCTTTATTTTCCACCACTTAAAGAGAATTCAAAAGGTAAAATTGAAATCTCTTATAACAAAGCTACTAGAAAACTTGAAGGTGAAGGAACACCAATTACTCTTGATGTTCCAAATCGTTATGGGGAAATAGTAGGGCAATATCATTGCCACTCTATTGTTGAAAGTGGTAAAAAATCTCTATCTGAATTCGTTGATAGAGAGGTTAAAAAACATATTAAGGAATATGGATATCCGAATATCTCAAAGTATGGATATGAAAAGGACAAAAAGGATATGGCTAAAATTATAGCTATACCACCAAAAGAGGATAATGAAACTAATGGATAGCCACTATTTCAATATCCCTATAATTTTGCTCATTTGGTTCGTTGGAATGAGTGCTTTGATAACTATCGCTTTATAAATCATTAAAAAGAGGAAATCATAAAAGGCTTGTATTTTTAGCCTTCTATGATTATTATTTTAAACATGGAGGAAATTATGGATAAACCACAAAAACGAAAAGACTATTTAGGCTGGACTAATTGGGAAACTTGGAGTTGCTTTTCACACCTTGAAAATAATGAAACAATCTACAAGGTTCTCAAAGCTCATACATTAAGAGCTAAAAATGAGATAATACTTGCTGAAAATATAAAGGAAGTTGTAAGTGCGGATATTTATGAAACAGCTTTAACCCCACGAGAATACAAAGGTAGAGGGTACGAGGTGCTATTAACACAGGATATAGTTGAACATTACGTTGATAATGTATCTTGGTATGAAATTGCTGTTTCTTTATGGGATAGCCATAGAGAACCAAAAAATGATAGAAGGAAGGCAATAGAGGAAGTTAGAGGTGTAAGATGATTGATTTACTTATTACAGGTACACTTTTAGTGATGATTGCTTATGTCGTTTACCTTATAATTAAAGGAGGCAATAATGATTGAGGTGTGGGATGCAAGTATTGAGCTATTCGGAACGACAGGGACAGCTATTCTAATCTGTTTTACCTTGTTCGTTGTCTATATTGGTTATGAAATCTATACTGACCAAAGTCTAAAATAATCACATTGTTTTGCATTAATTAGGTTACCTTGAGGAGTATTTCAAGGTAGCCTTGTTTAGCCTTTAAATGCACCATAAGAGGCTGAAGTTACTAGTTTGATGATATTGTAGGTAGTTGTTAAAGTATCGCCCAAGCCCCCACATACATCCCCAAAATTTTATCAATGGCTATTAAAAAAAAACCTACCCCCATGCACCCATTACAACTATTTAACATCTGACTAGAAAAATACTTGAAACAGCTCTTTTTAGAGATTTGAGTAGCTTGATATATCTGTTGAGATTAAAAACCCACTTTATACATTATGCGACTTTAGTCAGATATACAAGATATAGTATGTTTTATCCCTAAAGGGTAGGCTTGGTCCACTGCGGGTGGCACCACAGCTATATGCAATGCCTCTAATAAATTTTTATTTTTCAGTTTGGGGTTGTTTTGCTTATCCTAGCAATACTCTAGATGTATCTGAGGAGTTGTTTTGCTTACCCTAAGGGATATATCTGTTCCCCACGGGCTCTAATCCCATTATACTGCTGAGATCAGGATCTGTCAAGAGTTTTTTTATTTTTTTTAGAAAAGACTTGACAAACCCTCCTACAGCACTATAATGAAAATATAGGATTATTTACTCAAATCCCTATCACAGATCTTAACAATCAAGGATTAACATCCATTATACAAAAGAGAGGTTGGAGTTGACAAATAACCACATATCCCCATATGGGGCAAAAGGTAGGTTCAGCACCAATTAGTTATCATAACTACGGTGCACCCCTATATCAAGGGGCTATTGAATAAATTAGAGGCAAACTCTATGCCTACCTTTTGATATCATACAGGGATTCCTATGTATTATTAACAGAGAAATTAAAGGAAAGCAAAACAATGTCAAATAGAAAGAAAATCGATAAGTTTTTAAAAGACCCATCTGTAGGCGGAAAAGGCGGAAGATCTAATGATAAAGTTTTCGGTGTAGGAGAAAAGGCAGCCAGAGAAGGTCTCGCTAAGTGGGAAAAAGAAGCAAAACAGATAATAGCATCTACCGCTGCTATGCATAGTTTATTTAAAAAACTGAAACAGGAAAAACTTAAGAAGAAAAAAAGAACAAAAAAGTTAAAGACACAACAAATTGGTTCTTCAATGAAATATGGCGGAACAGTCAAAAAGAACCGTTCATATAATTTTATTAACTAGAGAAATTAGAGGAAAGCAAAACAATGGGCGAAAAAAGCAAAATTGAAAAAGAACGTAAAAAGCAAATTTACGAAAGTGAAAAACGAAAAGTAGTTGGACCTGCAGAAGGAGAGTTTAGTCCTAGATTTGATAGAAAAACAGGTCAACTAACAGATTCTGTATCTGTAAGAGCAAAACGTAGACGTGAAGGTGAGGAAGGACACAAACCAACATTTGTTGGTAAAAAATATCATATACTTCCTACTTTATTTAAGGCAGCAGATAAAATTTCTAAATATTCTAACAAAGTACGAAAAGCTGTATTTCATAAAGATTAACTATGCATTACAAGATAGAAGATGGTGATGTAATAATCCCAAAAAAATTGATAACAGAAATACCCGATTTGAGGCTTCGAATTGATGATTTACTTACATGGTATAATAAAGGTGATCGTTTGAATCATTTTATTGTGGGTAATCCTGATAGTAAATTACAGAAATTAGGATGTAAATGTAAACCGGATGAATCTACCAGTAAAAAGAGAACTAACAGAAAAACAAGAACTATTTCTAAATAAACTGTTTGAAAATGGTGGTAATATATCAAAAGCCACTGTTGATTCAGGGTATTCAAAGTATTCTAGAAAATGGTTATCCAAGACACTTCGTCAAGAGATTATTAACAGATGCGAAACAGAGCTAGCCACACACGGACCAAAAGCAGTCCATAGATTAAAGCAAACAATGGATGATGATGGTAGTAATGTTAAGACTAGTGAGCTTCGTATGAAAGCTGCTGAATCCATACTCAATAGGGTAGGACTTGGCAAAAAAGAAACAATAGACCACAATGTGAGAGCAATCCACGGTATTGTAGTATTGCCACCGAAAAAGAAAGATTAATTATGACAGAAAAACCACCATCTAAAGCTGACTGGAAAGAATTGAGTATAAGAACTCATGCTAATGCTATTAAAGATAAAGTAAAAAATCTTAAAGCAAAAGATGTTTCAAAGTTTGCTAGAAACTTAATGAAAGAATCTAAACATGGCATGTCGTATGAACGAGCAATCAAGACTATAGAGAAAGCTATGCATCTTATACCTCACCCAGCAGGTAAAATTGCAGCAAAAGCAACACCACTAATTTTAAAGGGTGGAAAAAAAGCAGTAGAGAGATATGACAAGTATATGAAAAAAAGGAAGCTAGAAAAGAAAAGAAAACACAGGGCTCAATCTGAAATTACTAGAGGAAAAGAAACAAATATTATCGCTTTAGAATTTCCGGGACGAGGTAAAGTTATAAAGAAATATGGTGGTCCTGTAAGAAAAGCAAAGTATAAGGATTAATAATGGCAGACAAAAAAAAAGGATTCACAGTAATACATAATTTTCTAAAAGAACTAGAATCTAAAGAAGTAAAGTATAAATCAAATGGTCATATGAAAGGTGCTGAAGGCAAAAATATGATAAAGCAATATAAAGCATTAAAAAAATATTCATTATCAGCATTAAAAAAATTAGTAAAAGGCAAAAAGCCAAGTATATTTAGTCTCATTCCTATGAATGTGATAAACGCCCATATGGATAGTCTTAAAAAAGGACCTCAAAGTCTTAAGTATGGTGGGAAGATAAAGAAACAATATGGAGGTCCAGTAAGGAAAGCAATATATGAGTAATAAAAAATATACTACACAACCTAGAAAACCTGATTTTGAAGATGATAATCTACCACCTAATTATGATAAAGTACCCCCTTTACATCCAAGAGGTGAGCTTGCACCACCGATTCCTTCTAAAAAACAAAAGAAAGATTTTGGACCCAGTGTAATAAACCCGTATGATTATCTGAAAAAAAAGAAGAAAAAAAGGTATTATGATGTCTAAATTTTATCACAACAGATTCTGGGATTGGTTTCAGAAACAACACACTAAATTAGGAAATTGGCTATGGGCTAAACGATGGAGAAATTTCGAGAAATAATTAATGATGCTCTTTATCCAGCGATAGACTTATTCTCTATACAAAAAGATGATTGGGGCATGCTCGTATTATATATAACAGCTCTTTATGCTGTCATAATATTTTTTATATGGGTATTAAAGATATAGATGATTATTAAAATGATTATATTATTATTATTACTAGGTATACTTACAGTTGGGTTATTACAATTATGGTACCCCTTTGGTTTTGAAGGTATACATTATCCTTAGTAGTGATTAAATATAATACACGAGAAAAGGCTACGCCAGAAGACTCTATGCGTAAAGCTTATATAGATGGGAAATGGATTCCTATCAAACCAGTAAAGGTTATAAAGGGCGGTAAAACAAGAGGACAGATGATGGGTGTAGTAAATGAAGAGTACATACCATACAAAAAAGTAGGTCCTGTAAAGATACCGAAATAATTATGGTAAATGTAGTTCCAGAAGATAGGAAAGATGATATTACTTATCTTGAAGAAATGTTACAAGAAGTGGCTAAATGCTTAGCAGATAAAGTCTATGCTGATTGGAAAAGAACAAATAAATTAATAAGCAGAGATATTGCTATGGTTGTTACACCTGTTGATATAGTAGGCTATTATAAAACAATATTAGAAAAACGAACAGGAGATGTTATAGAGGATCTTGAAAAAAAGTCTACAGAAGATTTTGATAAATTTATGAAGGATTTTAAAGATGAGTAAAAATTATGGTAAGTCTAACTGCAAAGGGAAATTAAATGGTAGAGGACACACCAAACAATCAAGAAAACCAAAAAAGAAGTTATCACTATACTCGTGAAAAACAACTTGAAATAAAAGCTAACAGAAAACTTAGAGAAGCAAAGAAAAAAGCACAGAAAGCAGCAGCCGATTCAAGAAAAGCAAAACAAAAAGCAAAACAAATAGAAGAAGCTCTACATAAGAAGGTAATAACACAAGATTTAAACCAACAACCAAAAGTAGTAAAGGAAATATTAGATGGCAGACCGATTGTTTTCAAGCCTAACAAAGGACCTCAAACGGATTTCTTGGCAAGTCCTGAAGAAGATGTCTTATATGGCGGGGCTGCTGGTGGGGGAAAAAGCTATGCGTTACTTGCTGATTTATTGCGGTATGCTGATAATGGCAATCATCGTGCTCTCTTACTTCGTAGGACTCTTGGTGAACTTACTGAGTTAATAGATAAAAGCAAACAGTTTTACCCGAAAGCATTTCCGGGTGCTGTATTTAAAGAAGCAAAAAGTATGTGGCAGTTTCCTAGTGGAGCTACAGCATTATTTTCGTATCTTGATAAAGATACAGATGTTACAAGATACCAAGGACAAGCGTTTTCTTGGATAGGAATAGATGAAATAACACACTATCCAACACCTTATGTTTGGGAATACCTTCGTTCTCGTTTGAGAACAACAGATGAAAGTATAATTCCTTATATGAGATGTACTGCAAATCCGGGCAGTGTTGGTGGTTGGTGGATTAAAAAAATGTATATCGATCCTTCACCGCCTAATACAGCTTTTCCTGCAGTAGATATAGAAACAAAAACAGAATTGAAATATCCGGAAAATTTTCCAGATAAAGAAAGAGCAGGTAAGGCTTTATTTTATAGAAAATTTATTCCTGCACGACTAACTGATAATCCATTTTTAACACGAGGTGGAGAATATCAAGCGATGTTGATGTCTCTTCCTGAAGTAGAAAGAAAACGATTATTAGAAGGTGATTGGGATGTTGCAGAAGGTGCAGCATTTACAGAATTTGATAGAACAATACATGTTATTGATCCTATAACATTACCTAGGGGCTGGAATAGAATACGAGCAGCTGACTATGGATATGCATCTCCCTCTTGTGTTTTATGGGGTGCAGTTGACTGGGATGGTAATATAGTAATATATAGAGAACTATATGTTAAAAATCATACAGGTGAACAATTAGCCAATGTTATAATAGAATTGGAAAAAGATGATCCAACAATTATGATGAGTGTATTGGATAGCAGTTGTTGGAATAAAACAGGAACAGGTGCTAGTATTGCAGAAACAATGATAAGAAGAGGAGTTCGATGGTTACCAGCAGATAGAGATAGAATAGCTGGTAAAATTGCAATACATAGAAAATTACAAATAGATAGTTTATCTCTTAAACCACGGTTAACTATTTTTAAAACATGTACTAATTTGATACGAACACTACCTACACTTCCATTATCAAAACAAAATCCTGAAGATGTAGATACAAAGGCAGATGATCATGCTTACGATGCGTTAAGATATATGATTATGACTAGACATACAGGAGCTAGAGATTATATACAAGAAGCAAGAGAAGCAAAAGAAAAGGATGAAAAAATTAATAGTATTGCAGATACAATGTTTGGATATTAAAAAATGAAAAAATATTATAGAAATAAAGTTAGAAAAGCAAAATATGGAAAAGTTATCACTGGAATTAGCTCTAAAGCAGGTCAAAAAGCAATAAAAGCAGCCTATGGACATAGAGCCTATGGTCGAGAAGATTTATCTACTGCCGCTGGAGATGTTAGAAGAAAACGAGTACAAAGATTACTTGCTCGAGGAATGTCAATGTCAGAAGTTGCTAAAATGATGGGTTATACAATTTCTCAACTTAGATCTTATATAACAGGTAAAAGTATAACAGGAGCATAATTATTATGCCTATAGATGATGATACTCCAGCAACTAAACAATTTAGTTTAAGAAATACTATAGACGAAACTAACAGTAAAGCAGAAATAGATCTTAGTATTGAATATGATGAACCGGGACCATTCGAATTAAAACGAGCACCCGGTGGAAATAAATTTATAAGAACATTTAATCTACAGGATCAACCAGCAGTCGGTAGTAAAGGTATTCACGATACTAGTAAGTACCTAGATGTAAGAAAACAATACAGACAACCATTAAATGATAAACAATTTAATGTATTACTAAAAGATTTAATAAAAAGTAAATCATACGGTTTTACAGAAAATTCAATAACAGATGCACATAAAACTTATTTTGATAGACTAATATATTCTAAACAATTACCAGTAGGTACAACAAAATCAGATTTAGAATTATTTGCTTATCAAAGTGGTAAAGAAATAGGAGAGAAACAAAATTGGGAATACTTTTGGAAAAATTTAAAAAGTAAAAATAAACAGTTTAATATTGATAAAAATCTTCTTACTAAAGAACAATATAACTCACTATTACATAAAACATTACCTAAAGAAACTGGTACATATACTCAAATTATAGATGCTAAAAATTTACCGGGACAACCTATTAATGTTGATAAGATACGTAATTTACTTGATGTTGTACGTAGTAATCAAAAGGTAACATTAAAAGGTATAAGAATCCCACAAGGCACCGGAAGTATATATGAAAATCTATCACCAGATCATATATCTGAATTTATAGAAAAATTAGAAGAGAAAGGGTACATAACAACATTAGTTGGTAAGCAGAAAAAAGGAAAAATAACTGGAGAAGAATTTGGTAAATATACAACTCCAAAATTAGATGCCCTAATAAAACAAATAGAAGCTGAGGTTCCAACTCTCCCATCCCCGCAGGATAAGTTAGAACCACCTGAAGATTTAATATCAAAAGAAATAACAGATGTAGAAAAATTAAATCTAGAAGATTTTGGAAAAAAGTCTGTTATAAAAGGTGGTGATCAATTATTAAAAAATATAACGGAAGATGTAAAACGACAAGAATCACCACAGTTAAAAACTAAAAGTATTACAAAAGAATTTAATCTTTCTAAATCAGCACAAGAAAGAATAAAGAGGGCGTTAACAAAACAAGAAAAATTAACCCCAAAAAAAATTGCAAAGACAATTGTACGAGGGGTAGGCAGAGACATTCAAAAAATGATTTGGAGTCCATTTCCAACTAAAAAGATATCAACTGGATTAGTGTGGGGAGAACGAATACTACAAATGGTGCCAGATGTTGCAAAATATCTTGCAAGACGAGCAGCACGACACATAGGTGAACGAAGAGTGACTAGCCTATTTAAAAAATTAGATAATATTGACACCTATATAGAAATTTCTGAAGTAGAAGAAACACCAGAATTTAGAACAAGACAACGTAGACGAAAAGATTTACCAGCAATATTAGAAAAAGAAGCAGTACCAGCTAATTTAGAAGAACTTATTGCAGCAGGTAAAAGCAGAGGTGCTGTATTTAATATTGAAAAATTTATACGATCAGCACGAAAATTACCCGTAGAGCAACGACAAATTTTTGCAGAACGAGTATATAGATTTTTACAAAAACATACAACTGATGTTGGATATGCCGGTGAAGGGAGACCTCTTAAATACAACCCCGGATTACCACAAAAGTTATATGAAGGGTTAGAAGAATTTGTATTTGAAGAACAATTAACTAGATTCTATGCAAATGAAGCTATATCATTGGCAAAAGAATTGCGTCCACAACTAAGACCTGAAGTTTATAATAAATTACCCTTAGTACAAAAAAAAGCACTATTAACAAGAACAAAAGAATTTCAAAATAGATGGGTATCAAAAGCACTAGAAAATTGGGCAACAACAAAGGGTGGTTCTTCTTCAAATAGAAATATGATACAACTTGAAAGAAGGACTTTTGATAGAAATTTATTAATACCATCATCTAAAAAATATTCAAGTATACGTTATATATTAGAAAAATCAAAAGATCCTGCTGAAAAAGAAGCAGCAAGAAATTGGTTTAAAAGACAATTTATAAAATAAAAAATTGAAGGAACTGATTAATTATTAACTTATTATTAACAATTGGAGGAAAATTATGCCAAATCCACACGGAAAAAAGTATGTACTTCACAGACATAAATGGGGTGCACTAGGTCACTCTAGCGATTATGATTCTTCTTTATACAGAGAATCACTTGAGTTCGGTAATTCTATCGATCAAGGTGCTCTTATTAAAGACGAAGCCAAATCAGGCAAAGGTGGATCAGTAGATTCATCTGTTATGTCAAAAGGTGGCGATGATACATTAATTAAAGACTATTCAAAATAGGATATAAAATATGGCTGAAAATCCAGAAGTAGGTGATCAGCCAGCTGAACTCGAAGAAGAAAATATACCGGGTGCTGTAGGTCTTATCAAAGCTAAATTTGAAGATGCAGAACAAGGTAGATTATCTGATGAGAATCGCTGGTTGAAAGCTTATAAAAACTACAGAGGAGTATATGACTCTTCCACACAGTTTAAAGATTCTGAAAGATCTAGAATATTTGTAAAAGTAACTAAAACTAAAGTTATTGCTTCATTTGGTCAACTTACAGACATTTTATTTGCTAATGGGGAAGTCCCTATTTCTATAGAGGCTACACCTGTGCCTGATGGAATTTCAGAGTTTGCTGGTCTTGATCCTACAGGAAAATTTAATCAAATGGGCGTAATTGAACAACCTGAATTAGCTGGATTAGGACAAATGTATGGGGGTTCACAAAATTTATATGAAGGTCCTAAAAAGTTACCAGATCACAATCAAATAAAACCAGCACAAGAAGCCGCACTAAAAATGCAAAAAGTTATACGAGATCAATTTACAGAAACAAATGCAATTTCTGTATTAAGACATTCTCTATTTGAGTGTGTTATGTTAGGAACAGGTGTTGTAAAAGGTCCTTTTCATCATACAAAAACATTACATAATTGGGTATATTTAGAAGGTGGACAAAAACAATATGCACCTGTATATAAACCAATTCCTCAATTAGAAGCTGTATCTTGCTGGGATTTTTATCCAGATCCATCTGCAGTAAATATGAAAGATGCAGAATATGTAATTCAAAGACACAAATTTAATAGGGATCAATTACGAGATCTTGGAAATAAACCATTTTTTAATCTTGAGTCTATAAATGAATGTTTAAAAATGGGATTCAATTATCAAAAACGAGGATTTGAAGATAATATTTATACAAATGAAGATCCCACATATTTAGAAAACAGATTTGAAGTATTAGAATATTGGGGATATTTAGATAAACATTTAACAGAAGAATTAGGAATGGATATGGGAGAAATAGACGATAATTTATCTGCCTTACAGGTAAATATTTGGATATGTGGAAATATTATTTTACGAGCAGTTGTTAATCCATTTAAACCTGCAGAAATACCCTATCATTCTGTTCCATATGAATTACATCCTTACCAATTTTTTGGTATTGGTGTACCAGAAAATATGGATGATGCACAAGTTATTATGAATGGTCATATGAGAATGGCAATAGATAATCTTAGTCTTGCTGGTAATATGGTATTTGATATTGATGAAACAATGCTAGTTCCGGGTCAATCGATGACAATACATCCGGGCAAAATATTCAGAAGACAATCAGGACAACCGGGTCAAGCAGTTGTAGGATTAAAATTTCCAAATACTGCAGGTGAAAATATACAAATGTATGATAAAGCAAGACAACTTGCTGATGAAGAAACGGGAATTCCTAGTATAATGCATGGTCAAACTGGAGTAACAGGAACAGGTCGAACTGCAGCTGGACTAAGTATGTTATTAAATTCTGCAGGAACATCTATAAAAACAGTTATAAAAAATATTGACGACTATTTATTAAAACCATTAGGTGAATCATTCTATAGATGGAATATGCAATTTAATGAAGAACAAATGGATATAAGAGGAGATTTAGAAGTGAAGGCTAAAGGTACATCATCTGTAATGGCAAAAGAAGTTCGTTCACAACGATTAACTACTCTTTTGCAAACAATAGCAAATCCTATGCTTGCACCTTTTATAAAGATACCAAATCTTATAAAAGAATTAGCTATTAGTCAGGATATTGATCCTGAAGATTTAGTTAATGATTTAGACCAAGCAGCAGTATTTGCAGATATTTTACGAGGATTGAATGTTCAACAGGGAACAGGCGAAGAGGTTGGGACCACTGGTCAACAACCAGAAGGCATGGGAGGCTCTAGAACAGCATCTGCAGGAGCTAACCCAGAAGACATCTCAGGAGTTGGTGGTGGAACAATCGGAACAGGTACTCCGCCAATTGCAGGGGAAGATGGTTTTACTGGAGCACCTCCTCCAGTTGAAGATATCGGTCTTGGCAACAATCAAACTTAAACTAAATGAAAGAAAAGATAAAGATCCGAGAGTTGGGATTTAAAGATTCTCAACAAATAATTGAACTCGGAAAAATAGTACACGAAGAAAGTTATTATAAATTCTTACCGTATGAGGAAATGAAAATACAAGAACTTATTATGGTAACACTGAAGAACCCAGATTCAAATGTTTGTTTTGTAGCAGAGCAAAATGGAAAAATAATAGGGGCTCTTTGTGGTTTTATAGTTGCTTATGTAATGAATTATGAATTATTTGCTCAAGATTTAGGTCTATGGGTCCTACCAAAAAAACGAGGAACATGGGCAGCAAAAAAATTATTAGATACTTTTGAATATTGGGCAAAAAAAAGAGGATGCAAAGAAATTATGCTAAGTATAACATCAAATATTAATCAAGATAGAACTTCACAGTTTTATGAAAAGTTAGGATATACTAACTTAGGTGCAGTATGTCGTAAACATATAGAGGGGGAATAATATGGGAGACGGTGGAATTATAAGTGGTCTGATGGCTAAAGTAATGGGTAAATCACAAGTAGTAGAAGAAATCCAAGAAGGACCATACGCAGGAGCAATAAGAACCGGACAAGGAAATATTGCTAAACAGTTAACACAATTAGATTTACTTGAACAAGGACAGGGTGGTCTAATGTCCCTAGCACAAACAACAACAGAAGAAGAAGGTGAAGGAGAATTAGCAGTTGCTTCTAATCAACAAATAATACCTAAACTGGATCAAGTTTCTGGTACTGTAACTGGTGTAGCAGATACACAAGAAGCGTTATTGCAAGGTGTAAGAAAAGAAGTTTGGGACCCTATAAATATTCCTAGTGTATCTTATCCAAACAGATTAGATTTAAGAAAAACAGATCCTATGCGGGTATCACAAATAGAACCAAAATCTGGAGAACGAACAGTAGCAGATATAGAAGCACTCAAAGCCTACGGACCTAAAACAGAAGCTCAAACAGGGGGTATGGTTCCTGATAGTAATAGACTTCAAGAAACTGGGATTGGATTTCCAGCACCAGAAGTTCGAAGTGCTTTATACAAACAACCATTAGCACCTGTTACAGAACAAATGCAAAGAGCAAAATTAGGTGCAGCATTAGGACAAGTACCTATACCAGAAAAACAAAATAACTTACCTACACCACAATATCCGGGTGAACCTATGGGAAAACCAGAAGTATATGGTGGGGGACTTACTGATGAAATGCCAAAAGATGAAATCGATGCTGGTGGTGAAGCGGGTGATGTTATTATAAATAACAAAGCAATGATACGTTTAGGGCTTGCAAATTTTAAAGAAATGACTGGTGAAGCAGTTGATATTGCAAGACGACTAGGATTCTCTATAGGATCTCGTTTAGACAAATTAAATAGAAAAGATATCACAGATTTATTGGTATCAAAAGGTGAAGGACGAGTACCACAAGTACTTGCAAAAATAGTAGGTTTAGACAGACTTAGAAAAATAAATGACCGAGGAAAAGAAATGATTGTTGCAGAAGAAAAAGCAGCAGCTCAACAAAAAGAGAAACAGAAATATACTGTCAAAAAAGGTGGGGTAATTCCTGAAAAAAAAGCCTTTAGTGCAGCATTAGGACAAGTACCTATACCAGAAAAAGATGTAGTCGAGGGCAAAAAAAAAAGTCTAAATGAATTAGAGCCACATAAAAAAGAATTTATTACAAATGCACATCAAGTAGTGAATGAAGTTAATATAGATAATATTATTCCTTCACCGGTTATTCTTTCAATGATAGCTCTTGAAACAGGATATGGAACTTCTAGATTTGCAAACGAAGGAAATAATTGGCTTAATTTAGCAGTAAACAAACCAGATCAAGCATTTTTAGCAGCAAAAGAAAGACCGTCACAAAAGTTACGAAGTTTTAATAATCCAGCAGAATCTATACAAGCTTTTTTAGATATGGTCAAAAATGCAGAACATTATGCACCAGTAAGAGATATGTTAACTAAATATGCAACTGGTGAAGCTTCTGAACATGACATTATAGATTCTATAGCTAGTACAAAATATGCCGAAGACCCTGAATGGTCTAATAAAATAAAGAGTGTACATGATGGACGAATAAAAAATATGTTCATAGAACAAGAACAGCAAGTGCAATAGCACAAAAGAATTTATACCTGCGTATTTGGTATGGGTATCAGCGACTTTCAATTTATTGAAACACTGATTATTTAACAACTACCGATGGGCGACCTAGCATAGCTAGCACCATAAGGAGATAAACATGACTGAAAAACAAGTCGAAGCAAATGTAGAGGAAAAGGTTGAAGATTCAGAGCCTACCCCATACAAAAACGACTACCATAAGGATCTTGATAAAGAAGATCCACAACCTGACCCTGAAGCTGTAGAAGCTGAAGCTACTCAGACGGAAGAAGATAAATCGTTTTTATCTACTTCAAAAGACAAAGACGTAACAACCCACAATTTTAAAAAACGTTATGATGATCTAAAAAAACATTATGACACAAAATTAGATGAGTGGAAACAGGAAAAAGAAACTTTGGAGGCTCAATCTAAAGCTGTGAAAACAGATACAGATTATAAACCACCAAAAACCCCTGAAGAATTAGAACAATTCAAAGAGGACTATCCTGATATTTACGGAGTTGTCGAAACTATTGCTCATAAACAAGCTGGAGATAAACTTCGCACAGTTGAAGAAAAACTAGCAAAAATGAGTGATAGAGAAGAAGAACTAATTAGAGATAAAGCACAAACTGAACTGTTATCCGTGCACCCTGACTTCTTAGAAATAAAAGAAGATGAAAATTTTCAGGGCTGGTTACAGGAACAGCCTACCTCTATTTCTGATGGTATTCTTAAAAATGGTACCGATTCTAAATGGGCAGTTCGAGTATTAGACCTATACAAAGCAGATGCTGGTATTAGTAAAAAAACTAGTACCGCCAGACCTACTTTATCCGCAGCTGAAGCAGTAACTAAAACACGTAAAGTTGTAGTTCCTGAAAAAGCAGGGGATAAGAAGATTTGGAAACAATCTGAGATAAGCAAACTCAAACCTAATGAGTTCGAAAGTCTTGAAAAAGAACTAGATCTTGCGGCAAAAGAGGGACGCATATCATCAGGTTAATTATACGTTTTTATTAACTTTCTAACTAGGAGGTATTTATGACAGTCGCAATAGCTTCCGGTTACCAAAATTTAGGTAACGGAAATTTTGTACCTACAATTTACTCTCAGAAAGTTCTTAAATTTTTCAGACGTGCATCAGTGGTTGAAGATATTACCAATACTGATTACACTGGGGAAATTGAGAATTACGGAGACACAGTAAATATCATAAACGAACCTACGGTTACTGTTAGTTCATACTACAGAGGTAGTGTTGTAAATGCTCAAACATTAACTGACGCACAAACTACTTTAACTGTCGATCAAGCTTTTGCATTTTCTTTTAAAGTTGACGACATTGAAGAAAGACATAGTCACTTAAATTGGGAAAGCATTGCAACATCTTCAGGTGCTTACGCACTTAAAAAGAAATATGATGCAAACGTTCTTGCAGCAATGATTTCTGGAGCCTCTACTAACAGTGGCTTAGGTACATCCGGTTCAGCAGTCACCAGCATGACTACAGGTGATACTGTTTCTGACAAGATGAGTTTATTGTCTAAATTATTAGACGAAGGAGATGTTCCAGCCGAAAACCGTTGGTTTGTTGCATCACCTACTTTTTATGAGATTCTTGGTAAATCTGCATCTAAATTAATGGATCAATCCATTATAGACAGCAGTAAAGAATCACCTTTACGTAACGGTAAAATCGTGCAAGCACCAATCAGAGGATTTTCAGTATATAAAACTAATGTATTTGCAAAAGCAGGTACAAGTGGTACTGATACTTCAGAACCATCAGGTTCTTCTGCTGATTACTATTTGCTTGGGGGACATATGTCTTCTTCAGCAACTGCTTCACATATCGCAAAAACTGAAGTTGTTCGTGATACTGATAGTTTTGCAGATATCGTGAGAGGCTTACACGTATTTGGACGTAAAGTTCTAAGATCTGGAGCACTTTATTCAGGTGTTCTTAGACACGCTTAATTTATAGGAGAATAAAAATATGGCAACACATGAAAAATCCGGCGATGCCGGTACAGCAGGTCATCCTTCTATAAAAAGGGTGCCTTACTTAGTCGAAAACACAGTTGATTTTTCAACTTCGGGCGTACAACCAGCAGCAAATGATCTTGTTGAGTTCTTAAATATCCCAGCTGAAACTTGCGTTTTAGCAGCGGGTCTTGAAGTTTTAACAGTATCATCTTCTGGAGTAACCTTAGACTTAGGTTGGACTGCATCCACTGGAAATCTAACTACTGATGTAGATAGATGGATAGATGGATATGATTCAAATGCCGCAACCGGACCAGCAGCTGTTGCAGCTGCTACTGCCGGAGTGGTAAACTTTGAAGCAGCCGATACTATTGATGTAAAAGTCCTCGGTGCTCAAGATACTGCGGGTAAAATTAGAGTTTGGGCGATTATGTGTGACGTTTCAGGCGTTGACGAAACCGACCGAAACTAATAACTAAAATCTAGGGGGGAAATAAAATTCCCCCTAGACCTTATGGAGGCTGTAATTTACATATAACACTATTATTAATCACAGTCAAGGAAAATATATGACAACTTATGATCTAACAAAAAAAAGCAAAGCAAGTACAGGAGAAAGAATAAGTTATTTAGATGGTACTGATCCAAATATTGATATACGCCTATCCACTTTAGAAAAAAAAATGGATAAATTAATAGAGACCTTAGAAAAAAAGAATGATTAAATATACATGCAAAGTATATGACAATCCAAAAAAAAGATTTCAACCAGATGGATGTGCATGTTCTAGTGAATTACATTTAGATTACGATGCATTCCCCGGAAAACTGGAACCAATGAAGATTCAAAAAGGACCCTATAAAGGAAAAGAGATTGTATTATTTTGGGACCCTTATGAATGTGCAGATGGAAAATGGAGACCACTGGGGTTAAGTGAATGTACATATATTTGGAACCATAAGAAACAAGAATACGAAGGAGAATGTATACAATGCGGAATGTGTTGTGTAAAAGAAGTTAAAGGGGAAATAGTCCCATGTAAGTATTTAGACTTAAAAGGAAAATAATGAAATTTCTTTGTGAGAATTGTAGGAAAGAAGTAGAAAGGATACAATATTGGAAAAATTCCAAATTCCACGAAGATCAAAGATATGACTATGTCTACTGCGGACCAGATTGTTCCACTGAACATTATGAAAAAAATAACAATAAAATTTTGTAAATATTTATTCAACTTGTGTAGACTTGCACCAAAATGGATTGCTTGTCGTTGCAAGAAAAAAAAATAGAAGGAGTTCAATATGTATTACCTATTTGTAACACTCTGCTTACTTGGTGGAGGACCATGTATAGATGACAATAAACTAATAGTAAAATCTGATAAAAGTTTTGGGCATATACAAGAATGTCAACATTATGCAGAAACAACTTTTTTAGATTTAGTAGCAAAAAAATATAAAGATAAATGGAATTTATTTGGAACTTTATGCATACAGAAGGATTACACAGACATACTAAAAGGTGATCAATACGAAATATTAAAAGAAGGAACTGATGTTTGAAGGAGTAATTAGAGGTGGTGTTCGTAATGTAAATGCAGGAGCTGCATTAGCCAATACAAACGCAACAACAATATATACTGTCCCTACTAATCACAGTGCATTAATTCCTATGATATGGCTTACAAATGCAGATGCATCAGCCGCACAATATGCAACAGTAACTTGGCGAGATAGTAGTGCATCAGTAACCTATAACTTAATATACCAAAAAGATGTAGCCTCAAAAGATTATACAATTATTACACCAAATTTAATATTAGAATCTGGTGATTATATACAAGTAACAGCAGAAACAGCAGATAAAATTACAGTAACTTTAACAGCACAAGAATATATGGATGAAAACTAATGGCAACTTATCTAGTAACAGTAAATAATGTATTAACAGAATTAAATGAACCAGTAATTACTACAGTAGGTACTACTTCAGGTATACAAACTGCAGTAAAAGGATTCGTTGATAAAGCAATACGTGATATTAATAATGCAGAATTAGAATGGTCATTTAATCACGCAGAAGGTACACAAACAACAGAAACAGGACAAAGAGAATATAAATATCCTAGCAGTGCTGTATCAATAGATTATGATAATGTAATACTTCGACCAACAGAATTAGTAACAAATGGTGAATTTACATCAGACATAAGTAGTTGGACTACAATAGCAGGTGCAGGAAGTGGAGCATATAATAGTGGTGGTAATGGTAGATTACGATTAAATGATTATGCAGCTTATCAAGCAATATCAACTGTAGTAAATAAAACATATCGATTACAAGTTAGAGCTTTAGATTCACACGGAACAGGACAAGCATTAAAAGTTCAAGTAGGAACAGCTGCAGAAGGAACACAAAATTTAAACACAACATTAACAGTTACAGATTATAATGCAGGTAAAATTCTAGATACTACATTTAGTGCTACAAAACAAACCACATACATTACACTAAATAATCCAAGTACAGCAACAAATATGGATATAGATTATGTTCGAATTTCAGAAGATATAGGATTATCAAAGTTAAAATATATAACATACGAAGAATATAAAGATACATATGCCGTAACAGATGAAGCGAATAACTCTGATGTTTATGGTAAACCATCTAGAATATATAAAATACCAAAAGTTTCATCTGAATTAGAATATTTTGGTTTGTCACCGATACCAGATAAAAATAATTATACATTATATTTTGATTATTGGACGTTTCCTAGTGATTTATCTAGTGATTCAGATACACCGGGCATGCCTGCAAGATTTCATGATTTAGTTGTAGCTCGTGCAAAATATTACGCACATGTACTCAGATCTGATCCAACATCTGCAAAAGCTGCACTAGAAGAATATGAAAAAGGATTACAAAAAATGAGAACAGATCTTATTAATAAACCAGAATATATGAGAGGAATTTAATGCCATACGCAGGGGGAATAGAATCATTTGTAGTTAGGCTGAAAGGTGGATTAGTATTAGATAAAAGCACATTTGAATATGATCCGGGTGAAGCAAAAACATTACAAAATTTTGAACCATCTATTAAGGGTGGATATAGAAGATTAGCTGGAACTAGAAAAAATACATCTAACGAAATATCTGGTTCAGGAAATATATTAGGAATTACAACATTAGGAAGTACAATTATTGCTGCACGAGGTGCTAATTTATATAAAGCATCAGCAACACGATATAATTTTGATTCATTAAATTTTAATGGCACAGAAAAAGTAATAGGAGTTGATAGCGTCAATCATGCGTTTACATATGACGGATCAAATTATGTATTACTTAATGGTTCTTCAGGAACAGGTGCCGGAACTGCACCATCCGATCCAGAACATGTAGCAGTTCATAGAAATCGTGTATTTTTTTCTGGTATGGCATCAGATACAGCAGAAATTGTATATACAGCAATACTTAGTGAAAATGATTTTACGGCTGCAAGTGGAGCAGGTAGTTTACAAGTACCAGATAAAATAGTCCAATTAAAATCATTCAGAGAAAAACTTATTATATTTTGTGAGAATAGTATTTATCAATTAATGGGGCAATCCCCATCAGATTTTGTATTATCCCCTATAACACGAGATTTAGGTTGTGAAAGTGGATTCTCAGTTCAAGAATTTGGTTCTAATCTTGTATTTTTAGCACCAGATGGATTAAGAACTGTTGCTGCTACTGAAAGAATTGGTGATATAGAATTAGGAAGTTTATCACGAAATATACAAAGTCAACTTGAAGGTATAGCAGAAGGAGCAACTATTTCTTCTGTTGTAGTAAAAGAAAAAAATCAATATCGATTATTCTTTCCGGGTACATCAGCTACTGAAGCTAACTCTGAAGGAATTATAATGACACAAATAAAAGATGGATTATCCTTTTCAACAATAAAAGGATTTGGTCCTGCGTGTTGTACTAGCACAATAATTAGTGGAGATGAGTATGTCTTGCACGGACAAAGAAGTGGTGGATATATTTATAGACAAGATACTGGTAATACATTTGCTGAAAATATAGATGGATCAAGTGGAACAAGTATGACAGCAATTTATCGATCACCAGATATGATACTTGGTGATGCGGGTGTTAGAAAAAATATGCAAAGAGTTATTCTTAATTACGAAGCAGAAGGGGTTCTTAATGCGGATTTATATATGTTATATGATTATGAAGACCCTGATACAGCACAGCCATCTGCAATAGAATTAACAGACATTGGAGACGTAGCAGTTTATGGAACAGCAAAATATGGAACAGGAGTTTATGGAACAACAAGAGGTATGCCACTTATTAGACAACATGTTGTTGGCTCAGGGTTCGCAGTAGGAATAAAAATACAAGACGAAGATGGTAAATCACCATTTATTATTAAAGGATTTCAATTAGGATATACACCGGGAGGTAGAACATAAAACATGGGTAATACATATACAAGACAAACATCACCAGCACCTAGTACAGGTGATACAATACAAGTAGCACATATTAATGATGAATTTACAGCATTAGTCAATGCATTTGATGCATCTAGTGGTCACTCACATGATGGAACTACAGGTGAAGGTGGACCCGTAACAACATTATATGGTAACACTTTATCTTTTGGAACAAATACAGATTCAGATATAGCTATTACGTTCAATGCAAATAGCAATGATGGTGTGTTAACTTGGATGGAAGATGAAGATCAATTCAAGTTTGATGATGATATACAAATTATTGATGATAAAAAGATAATATTTGGAACTGGTGAAGATGTAACCATCGAATATGATGAAGACGGAACAGATACATTATTAATCAGTGGGGATGCAACATTTGCTGATGATAAAAAATTATATTTTGGTACCGGTAAAGATGCATATATAGAATACGATGAAGATGGAAATGATACTTGGGTATTTTCTCCACCAACAGGTGGACTACAAATACTTGACGATAAAAAGTTAGTATTTGGCGATGGTTCAGATGTATCTATAGAATATGATGAAGATGGAGAAGATAGATTAAGAATTGAAGGTGCACCAGTAGTTATTTCTGGTGGAGAAGCTGAATCTGGTGATTTACATCTATATGCTGATCAAGGTGATGATGCAGGAGATGAATGGAAGATTAGCGTTGCTGATGGGGGAACATTAACCTTTGGTAATGACTTAAATTCTGCAGGAACATATGTCACACATGCAACAATTACACCAAATGCTACGGTTGCTAATTCTACAGTAACATTAGGCGGATCTCTTAATATTACAACAGTTGCCGCAGCAGGAACAGACACAGATAAATTTTTAGTATTAGACGGAAGTGGAAATGTAGATTATCGTGCAGGGACAGATGTTAGATCTGATATTGGGGCTGGAACGAGTTCAATTACACTATCTGGCTCAACAGATAATACCGTTGCAACCGTAACAGGAGCAAATGCATTAGCTGGAGAAGCTAACTTTACATATGATGGAGCAGATGGTGCATTAGCAAGTTCGACATCTAATAAACCAGTTTTTACATTAAAAAATACAAATACTGATGCAAACGGTTCAATCCTTAAATTTGTAAAAGATGCAGGTGAAGCAGGAGCAGCAAATGATATATCAGGATTAATTTCATTTTATGCAGATGACGCAGATCAAAATAATCAAGAATTTGGAAGAATAACAGGTAGAGTTGTTGATGCCACATCTGGTGGTGAAGAAGGAGCACTAGATTTCTATGTAGCTGAAAATGACGGAGTAGTTACAAAAGGTATGGAGATAAAAGGATTATCTTCAGATGGCAATATTACAGTTGATATTTCAACACATGATGGAGCAGCTGGCGGTTTGATGTTAGCTGGTACATTAGTAACACCAACAGCAACAGAATTAAACTTATTAGATGGTTCAGCGAAATCAACATCATCAATTACAATAGGTGATACTGATGGCTTTTTTATTATTGATGGAACTACATCAAAACAAATACCGGCTTCTGATATAAAAACATATGTTGGTGGTATAGCTGTATCAGATGCAAATGTATGGACAGCAAAACAATCTATTGATATTGGGACAGCAAATCTAACACCAGCAGCTGATGGCTCACATCTTCATATTGAAGGTGGGGTTACTATGACTGATAATAATACATCTGGTTCAGGAACAGCTGCAAAATATGCTCAAGCTAGTATTGAAGCAGTTACATTAGCAGCAACAAATTCTAGTGTAACAACTACAGCAGCTTCAACACTTTATATAAGTGCGGCACCAGCAGCAGGTACTAACCAAACGTTAACAAATGCCTATGCCCTATGGGTAGACGCAGGTAAAGTTCAATTTGATGCAGATCTTTCAGTTGGAACAGATCTTACTGTTGGAGATGATTTATTACTTAGTTCATCTGGAGCAGTTATTAACTTTAGTAGTGGTGATGTAACATTAACACATGCTTCAAATAAATTAACACTTGATGGTGGGGCTTTAGATTTAGATGGTGAAGAATTAATATTAGATGCTGGTGGTACTACAAGTATTACTGCAGATACAAACAATCAAATAGATATTAAAATTAATAATGCAGATGATTTTCAATTTACTGCAAATACATTTACGATACCGTCTGGTTCAACAGTAGCAATTGCTGCTGGGGGAGCTATTACAAACGCTGGAACCATGGCACCCGATATATCAAGTACAGGAAAGGTATTGGCATTAGGAATTTAATTATGAAATATTTTATTAACAAAGGAGAATAAATATGGCAAGTGAAGTATTTGCTGTATCACATACAGCAGGAGTAACAAACTCTGAAAGCGTTTTGCTAAATGGAGTTAATGGACATACATATGTAATTTTGTCTATTATGATTTGTGAAACAGCGGGAGCTGCTGAAACATTTGATCTATATGTAGATGATGGAGGTGGTGGAACAGATTATGAAATTTATTCTGACCAAGCACTTGCAGCTAATGCTACATTTGAACATACATCAAAATTAGTAATAGTAGATGAAGATCATTTATGTGCAGCAACAGCAAGCAGTGCTAATGTAGATATAGTTGTAAGCTATTTAGATATAACAAGGTAAGTTTATATGAGTGGTACAATATCAGACAACATCGATAAACAATCTGGTGTAATATCCGAACCTGCGGGGGGAGTAGACGTAGAATCTAGCGATCCTTCAGCAGAAGAAGGTTTAGTATGGTTTAATAGTACAAGCGGTGTATTAAAGGTATATAGAAATATAGCAGCATGGTCTACTGTAAATAATTTAGGCACAGGTGTGTATGCAAATGCTGGTGCAGGAACTGTAACAGCAGGTTTATCTTTCGGTGGATATACGGGTTCAACTACAGCAGAAACTGAAGAATGGAATGGAACATCTTGGACTACTTCTAGTGTTGGAGATTTATCAACAGCCAGAAGAGATTTGGGTAGTGCTGGAATCCAAACAGCAGCTCTTGCATTTGGTGGTTCAAATGGTAGCAGACATAATTCAACCGAAGAGTATAATGGTTCGTCTTGGAGTTCAGGTGGAGCTTTAAATGAAAGTGTATCACAAACAAGAGGTTGTGGAACTTTAACTGCAGGATTAAGATTTGGAGGAGAAACTTAATGGCTGATTCAGCAAAGACAGAAGAGTATAATGGAACAACATGGGTTGATGCTAATGATTTAACTTCTGCTAAAAGAGATGGAGGATCTGCAGGAACACAAACAGCAGGACTTGCTATTTGTGGAAATCCATCTGGTCAAAAACAAGTTTGTTATGAATATGATGGAACAAACTGGTCAACTGGCGGTAGCACAGCAACTCAAAGACATCAAATGGGTGCATGGGGAATCCAAACAGATGCTATTGTAGCAGGAACAAGTGCTTATGCTGCAACATCTGAAGCATATAATGGCACATCTTGGAGCAGTGTAGATAATATGCCAACAGGAAAATCTTATTCTGAGGGATTAGGAAATGCAAGTTCTGATGGCTTATATCATGGAGGTACACATACAAATAGTAGCACTTATTTAAATACAACTTATAAATATGAAACAGCAGTAACAGCGAGGACAGTAACAGATTCATAATGAGCGGTAAAGTAGGAGATAACACAGGAATACAATCAGGAGTAGTTACATCCGCAGGAGCAGGTATTGAAAGTTTATCATCTGATCCAAGTGCAGAACACGGAAAAGTATGGTTCAACTCAACAACAAGTTTATTAAAAGTTTATAACAATGCAGCTACTTGGTCATCTGGTGGAAATTTAGCTGCAGTTAGAGATAATATATGTGGTAATAATGGAACACAAACTGCTTGTTTTGTATCTTGTGGTTCTGATGGTAGTAGTAATTATAATACAACCGAAGAATATAATGGTTCAACTTGGGGATCAGGGGGTAATGCTGCTGATCAAAAAAATACAGTAGGAACATGTGGAACACTAACTGCAGGGCTTTTATGGGCAGGTTGGACGGGTAGTGCACAAAATAAAACAGAAGAATATAATGGCACAGGTTATACAACAAGTAGTGGAACTTTAGCAAATGCAGTTTATGCTCCGGGTGGAACTGGGACTCAAACTGCAGGTCTTTCAGTTGGTGGTACTAATAATTCAACTAGATTTGCTTCTGCCGAAGAATATGATGGAACTAGCTGGGCAGATGGTGGAGATTTAGGAGCAGCACAACAATCTGTTTGTATAGTAGGAACACTAACTGCTGCCTTAGCTGCTGGAGGATATTCTGGTTCTGCATTAAATACAGCATACGAATATGATGGTACAAATTGGACTAGTGTAACAGCACAAAGTGAATCTAAATACGCATCGATTGGCTTTGGTATTCAAACTGCTGGAATAATATGTGGAGGAAATACAGGATCTAATGTTTCAACAGTTCAAAAATGGAATGGAAGTGCATGGTCTACTGCAACAAGTTTATCAGCAGCAAGACGAGAGGGCACTGGTGCTGGAACTCAAGCTGCAGGTTTTGTAGCAGGAGGATTTACTTCAAGTGCTACTAATACTACAGAAGAATCTACAGAAGCATTAACAGCACAAACAATAACAAACAGTTAAAAAATTATGGCAAAAACAAGAGATAATTCAGGATATGGAAGCGGAGTAATAGCAGAGGAATCAGCTGGTATAGAAATTAGAAGTGATGACCCAACATTATCAGAAGGATTAGTATGGTATAACACAACTGCCAATACCTTGAAAGTTGCAAGGAATATAGCAGGTTGGTCTACAAAAAACAATATGCTTACAGCAGTAAAAGAGGGTGGAGGAGCAGGAACAATATCTGCTGGATTATCTTTTGGTGGGAAGACCGCTGCTGCAGCTAAAACAACAGAAACAGAAGAATGGGATGGAACTTCTTGGACAACATCTGGAGTTGGAGATTTAGCAACAGGAACAACAAATGGTGCTGCTTTTGGAACTCAAACAGCAGGTCTATATGCTAGTGGACAAACTGCAAGTGGCACATCAGTTCGTACAGAAGAGTATGATGGTTCTTCTTGGTCATCAGGTGGAGATTTAAATGAAGGACAATATGATACTTCAGGATTTGGAACTCAAACTGCTGGCGTAAGACTCGGAGGAGAAAATTAATGGGTAATTCGGTAAATACAGAAGAATACAATGGAACTGCTTGGACAGACGTAAATGATATGGTAGCTCATAAAAGAAGTAATGGCAGTGCAGGAACACAAACAGCAGGATTTGCTGCTGGTGGAAACCCATCTGCTCAATACCAAGTAACTCACGAGTATGATGGAACTAGTTGGACAGTAGGAGGAGCTATATTAACAGCTAGGAATTATAATGGAACTTGGGGTTCATTAACTGCTGGAATAACAGTTGGAAATGGATCTTATTCTGCAACAGCAGAAGAGTATGATGGAACATGTTGGTCGGCAGTTGATAATGAACCATCAGGTAAAGGAAAATCGTTTGGATTAGGACAATCAACAGGTGGAACAGATGGTTTACATCATGGTGGAGAAGATACAAATGGTACAACTTATTTAAACTCTACCTATCAATATAGTGCATCATTAACAGCAAGAAGTGTAACAGCTTCATAAAAATTTTAAAAGGAGAAAAACTATGGCAAATAAATATTGGGTAATTGAAAATACAGGCAAAGACTTTTTCACTCATCAAGACAGAGATGATATGCCGGTATTTCAAGGACATCCCGGTGATGTTTGGATTACATCTAGTAATGCTAAAGCAACAGCTTGGGCAGGTAAATATCCTAATGTTTCTAAAACCAAAACTGAAGCACAAGCGATTGTGGATGGTAAGGTTGAAGAAGCACAAGAAAGATGGGATAATATGGATGAACCAAAATATCCGGAAGAAAGACCTGTAAAATATACATTAGATTAGGAGACATATATGACAAAACTAACACAAGTTAATTATCCTATGCTGCCAACTAAGGATAACGGATTTATAAACAAAATTAAATCAGAACTCAACGACACTATGAAAAAACGTCAGGTGTTTCGAACAGAAACTGAGATGAGGTTTTCTGTTTTGAATGATGGTAAACATCCTACTAAAGCCAGTAAGTACTGGCAATGTGTAAGAGAACAAGGAGTATTTATTGAAAACCTACATACATTATCTTTTGAATACAGAAGAAACTTGGTGAAGTTAAAAAGAAAACAACAGAAACTTGAAACCGAAACTGATGAATTTAAAAAAGAATATCTGCAAATTGATATTGATGAATGTAAATGGATAAAAGCACAGCATGAATCTGTTGCTAGAGATAGAGTTCGAGAAATCGAGCACTGGAGCCGGTTAAAAAAAGAACTTGATGACGGTAGTTTTAATACCGAAGATGTAAATGCACATCAAGCAAAATCTTATGAACAGAATTTGATAAACCGTGCAAATACACTTACTCCGGGGAGTTCACAAGCCGAGGTCATCAATGTTTTAGGACCACTACAAACACTACAACGATTAAATCGTGGAGATAAATTAAGTAATGATACTGGAGGAGTAACAATACCAATTGAAAATCCCAAGAGAAAACCTGTATCTTCGAAATAGTAAACTAGAACAAAATCCAGTAAACCAGAAGCAAAGTGGTTTTTATAAAAAAGTATTTAACAGTTTAAAAAAGATTGGTCAAGTTAATCCCTTAATCTGTGTTGAAGATGGAGATAAATATAAAGTATGTGTAGGCAACAATCGTTTTCTTGCAGGTTGTGAATTAGGATTTAAAGAATTTGATATTATTGTTGTGCCTAATGAAAACAGGGATAAATTTACAGAAATAATGAATAGTTACAAAACAGTAAATTTACAATGATTAATACCATATTTACTGAAGTGCCTTTTAATAAAATTGAATATATAACACGACCTGAATTTATAGATGGGGCAGAACAAAAGTTTCACGATTCATTAAAAAGATCAATACAAGATAAAGGGCTATTAGACCCATTGTTCTTGAAAAATATAGACGGAAAATTAAAAACCATTGTTGGAAATAACAGAATGGTAATTTGTAAAGAACTCGGAATAAAAACTATACCCTGTGTGATTACACAGATAGGCAATAAGAAACACTTTTTAAAAGGAAAATTATTAATAACAGATAAGGAAATAAAAGATTTGTTTTACCTACCGGAAGAAATAACAGTAAGAAGAACCAAAGATGGTTGGGTAAATCAAGTTAATGCAAAGAAATTTATGAATATACAAAATAAATATGTCCAAAGAGGACAGAATATCAATATCATTTGTTGGAGGAAAATATAAAAAATGCCAAATCTTGATACAATTAAAAACATATTTAACAGAGAACCGAAAAATATCTTTGATTGGGAAACCGGTCAAGGAGATGTAACGACATGGAAAGACGATTGGGTACTTGACAATTTAAAACAATTAGATCTTCTTGGAACTGCTAATCAAAATCTTGATGATTTACATATGAGACGAGATTGGAAGGCTATAGATAAAGCATCACAAAATATAAGAGATCTTGCACCCCACAATAAAAAGTTTCAAATATTCTATCCTGCGTATTTAGAGTATACAGAATTAATAAAAGCTAGAGAAAAACAAAGTAAAGAAAACATAAAAAAAGCATATGGTGGTACAGTACAAAAACTCCAATCAGGTGGTTCTGTTGAAGACAGAGCTGAACCTACAATAACCCAAATGCAACAACAGGCAGGCTTAGGACAGTCTCCCACATTACCTACGGGAGGAACAGTATCTTATACGGACATAACCCCAACAGCAGCTGACACATTAGCGATAACACCATTAGGTACACCATCACAGATAACACCACAGGCAACGACAACTGCACAACAAATTACTACACCAACAAAAACTGCTGCAGGAGCTGCAGCCGAAGTTCCTATTGAAGGGGCTGGTGCGGTAGCATTACCTGAAGTAACTGCAGAAACCGGAGCAATGACTACAGGTGCACAAATAACTGATCCACAAGGAACAGTATCAACAGATGCACAAGTGACTGCACAAACAGGATCTGCAGCACAAGCTGTCGCAGCTACAAGAACTCTCAGTGCTTCAGATTTAGCAGCAATGAAAGAAACAGGCGAATTAGCAACTGCAGCACAATTATCAGATCTCGGAGTAACTGCAGCACAAGTAACTGCAGAAACAGCAGAAGTAGATTCGCTAGCAACCATTCAAGGTCAACTACAAAAACTATCAACAGAATTTGCAGACCAAAACATTCCATCATTTATGGCAGGGGCAGTAAGAGCAGCAAACGCTACAGTTAATGCCCGTGGACTTGGTAGAAGTAGTATTGCAGCACAAGCAATATATCAAGCAGCACTAGAGTCTTCTGTAGCTATTGCAGCACAAGATGCAAAAGTATATGAGCAGTTCTCAGCAATGAACCTTACAAATAAACAACAGTCTGCCGTATTAAATGCTGAAATTCGTTCTAGAATACAAGGACAAGAATTAACACAAGAACAACAATCAAGAGTTATAAATGCTGCAAGAATATCTGAAGCTAATAATATAAATCTCAATAATCAACAACAAGTTGCTCTTGAAAATTCACGTCTTACACAAAATATGAATCTTACAAATCTTAATAATAAACAACAATCAGCAATGTCAAATGCAGCAACATTTGCGGCAATGGACACATCAAATTTAGATGCACGAGTTCGTTCAGCACAACAAAATGCACAATCATTTCTACAGCTTGATTTACAAAATTTATCTAATCAACAACAAGCTGCAGTTGTTAACCAACAGGCAAAAACGCAACGAATGTTTAATTATGAAGCTGCAGAAAATGCTAGGGCACAGTTCAATGCAAAAACAACTCAACAAAATGATCAATTTTTTGCAGAACTTGGAAATCAAGTAGACAGAAATAATGCAACACGAGTTGATAGTATGAAAGAATTTAATATATCACAACAAAATAGCATCGGTAAATACAATGCTGAACTTGAGAATCAGCGAGCAGAATTCAATGCTAACTTAGAAACAATTATTAATCAAAGCAATGCTCAATGGCGTAGAGGTATAACCACAGCAAATAATAATGGTTTAAACCAAGCAAATCAAGTAAATGCTATGAACTTACTTGATATTAGTCAAAATTCATTAAATCAAATGTGGCAAAGATACAGAGATGAATCTATGTGGTCAATGTCTGCAGTTGAAAATACACTAAGCAGAGCTCACTCCTCTGCAATCGCAGCTATGAATAATGACTTTCAAAAAGAAATGTATGAAGAGCAATTAAAAGATAGTGTTGCAATTAGTTTAGGTTCATGGGCATTAGGCACCATTGAAGAACGACTATTAGGAGCATTAGGAAACTAGGGGGATAATATGGGATTTTTAAAAAAAATATTTAAGAAAATAGTAAGTATACCAAAAGCTTTGGTAAAAGACGTAGGTAGAAGTATTAAAGGAAGTCTTGAAGGAGACCCTATGTCAATGGTTAAATTAGCCACATATATATATGGTGGTTATCAAGGAATGTCTTATTTATCAAATTCTGCTGCATTATCGACATCCGCTGTTCACGGAGTATCGGGAGTAGCCGGTGGAGTTGGTGCAGGTTCTGCTACAGGAGCAGGAACAGTATTTCCAGCATTTGGTGGAACATATGGCGGTGGAGGTCTAGGAGCCGTTGGTGGCGGTGGTGCCGGTTGGGGTGCAATGGGTGCTTCAGGTGGAACATCCTTTTTCACAGGAAATGTTGCAGGAGCAACAAGAGGAATAACAAATGTATTTAAAAGTGGAAACCTACCAATTACTGGTGGAACATCCCCAATTACTGGAATGAGACCATTTCAACAGACATGGGAAGGTGCGTCAATAGGAACTCAAACATATGGTCCAGCCTATAAACCTAACAGTTTCTTTAATAAAATAAAGTCAGGGGCAAAAAAAATTGGAAAATCAGAATTATTTCAAGCAGGACTGAAAACTTATAAAAACCAAAGAGCAGAAGATAAAGCTTATAGAAATCTCCAAGCATCTTACAATACAAACTATCAAAAATTATTAGCACAATATCAATACAATGCTGAACAAATGGGAAATAGGAATAGTAATATGTATCGTGTAGAACCTACAGAAGTTGGGTTCGCTAAAACATATCACATTCCTAATATGGGAAAATATTTAGAACGTTCAACAGGGATACACAGACAAAGTCTCCATGCCCATAACGATTACTTACGATCAGCAATAGAAACTGATTTTAGAACTAGATACACTTAATAATGAAAGGAAACAACAATGACAAGAACATTCAAAAATGATCTAGAAACAAATAAACCATCTGATGATGAAAATATACAAGGACAAGTAGACCCTTTTGACAGGGCTATTCCGGGACAATCTTTAACAGAAGAACCGGGCAAAGGTTCATTTGAAAGACCACCAACATTAGAGACTCCTGAAGAAGCTCTTCAGTTTGCACTCGATAGGATGCAACAACCGGACAGTTTCAAAGAATCTGTTGTGTTAATGCAACAAGGAGTAAGTATAGAATCTATGGTAAAAACTCTTACTTTTGTTATGTTCAGAGGTGGGTTAATTACACCAGATTTAATGATGATAATACAACCATACTTATTTATGTGGTTAATGGGGAGAGCACGAGATCATAATATTACACCAATATTATTTGACAGTCACGATGACGAAAGATTACCTGTATTTTCGTCAATGAGCAAAACAATGACCCCTGAAAAAGCAGAAAGTATTATAGGAGAAACAGACAAATTTACAGATGAAGTGGAACCAAGGGACACTCCAGATGAAGTCCAAGCATTTATGGCTATGGAAGGTGAAGAAATGGAGCAACCCCCAATGGAAGAACCACCAATAGAAGAAGAATCTATGGAACAACCACCAATTAATCTTGAAGAGGAGGAAGTAATATAATGGTAGGATTTTTAACACTAGTCGGAAAAGGTATGCTTGATTATAAAATAGGACAACGAGAAAGAGAATGGGAAAGTGCAGCGGAATTGATGAAATTTAAAAGAGAACAAGCAGGTAAAATTGATATAGCAAAAATAAAACAAGATCTGAAAAACGTACAGAGTGCCCGTGAGAAGAGTGTAAACTTAATACCTTCACTGAATATATCTCGATACGACATGATAAATGGAGTAAAGACAGAAAATCCCCTGTGGAAATTTGGTAATTTTGAAGTTAATCCTAGCTTACCTGAAAAAGAAAGAATAAAAGAAGGTCTTAACAAGTATGATGCTACAATATTTAATAATAAAGAATATACAGACCAATTTTTAAATATGTATACTAATGATGAAAATTTTTCCAAAGCACTCAAAAGTAAACTTGTTAATTTTGCTGCTAGTAATGATTTATTAAATATAAAATTTGATGACACAGATAAAACTTCCGTAATATCAGCTGATGACTATAGTACAATAATGCCGGGATTATTTAATCTAGAACATTTTAATACATGGTATAAAGATGATATGTGGGATGAGGGACTACTTAAACTGTTAGGTCCTAATTATAACAAGCATTACTCTCTAGAAAGTTCAATATCTGGTGTAAATGAAGAAACAGGAAATACGAGAATAGAAAAAACATATTCAAAAAATGATAAAACTATGCCCCCATCAAAAAATACTGCTAGATGGGATAATAAAAATACACCTCTATTTAATGTTGTTCCAATACCAGATGAGAGATATGTAGGAAAACAATATATAGATCCTCATACTTCTATTGATTATAACAGAAAAAACGGTTTAGCATTTATTGAGAACGCAATATATGAGGTTGGTCCCGATGGAAAAAAAATAGACAAGTTACTTAATAATGACACAACTCCTGAAAATATTATAAACGAAGCAGTAAGATTTTTACCTTCACACGATTCATACAAAAAAGTAGATAGAATTACAAAAACAAAACATTACCCCCCTGTATATGATAAAAATAAAGATCCATCAACTACAGATAAAACAAAAGGATCACAAGTATACACAGGCGGTACAGAAGTTATGCTGTTAAGAAATTCAGTAATGTCTGCTGTAATTAATTTAGAAAAAACTGGAGCCCCTACAGGTGGTGTTGTAAAAGATGCTTTTACAGTATTTAAAGGTGCTACAGGAACAGGTGGTCAGTTTGATCAGCTAGTGGCTTTAGCGGACAGATTTACAGATAATGTGTGGAGTGGTGCTACATTTATGGATGGTAAGGGAAATACAATCCAAGGGGAAATTGATCCTACTAAGAGTGCATATGTAGAAGATATAAAAAAAAGACATAAACGACACCAAGCAGATATAAAACAACACCTTAGGGATGCCGCAATACATAAAGCAAACAATAGACAAAAAGAATACGAAACTTCTATGAATTTAGCACAACTAAAAACAATGCAAACAATACTTGCATACAGACTAGCTGTTATCGTGCAAGGTGGAGAAGGTGGAAGAACAGTATCTGATGCCGACTTTGCAAAAGCATTAGAAATGGTTGGTGCAGCAGATGCTTGGACAACAACCGATTTTATAAAAGGTAGATTAAAAAGTGTCGGTGCGTATGCACAAGTTGCAATTGTTCAAGGATATGCCATGCAAAAATTTGGAGGAAGTTACAGATACAGACAAGGACAACAATTTTTCACTGATCTTGCAAATAAATTAGCACAAAGATATAATCCTCATATAACTATAAAAGGAATAAGCCAACCAATTTCTTGGTGGAATCCTATAGAGATGGATTCACAACTAGGAACAGTTGAAAGTAAAGCATTAGACCTTAAATTTCAAGGACCTTTTCAGGATAAAAAAAGGAAGATAGACTTTCCTCTAGCAGAAGATAAGGAAACAAAAGGAAACAAACCTGTTACGGGAGGAGGCGGAGGATTTAACGAATGATAGATACAACCGAAACACAAGCTGAAGAATATGCAACAGAACAACCGATAACTTTTCCCGAAGAAACATTACAAGAACAACCTTTACCAAAGATTCATCCGAGAGAAAAAGTTGAACATCCTGAAATTGAACCACATATTCCTGAAGAATATATAACTGATGCTAGAAATACACTTCAAGCAAAATATGCAACTGTTAGCGAAAAAATGGGAGGAATAGAAGGTCCCGATATACCAGATTCTGTAGTAAAAGAATTAGCATTAAAAAACTATCAAAAAGATCAACTATTAGAAAAACAAAAAAAAGAAGCAGAACCATACACTGAAGAATTACAAGAAGACCGAGAACCTGTTAAAGTTGAAGATATAAAAACATTTGTAGGAGGTGATACTCCCGAAGTAACTAGAGTAGTACCTGAGGATGAACTTCCCGCTGTTGTAAAAGAACAAGATATAGATCTTTCTCCAATAATACAAACCCCAAATAAAAGTTATGTAACAAGTTTCGATGAATTAAAACAAAGACACCCAGAAGGAAGTATAGAACTTATCGGTGGAAGAGTTTGGGTAAGAGAATTAGAACTTACTACTGGAAAATACAAAAAGCAACCATCAATGTCCTATGTCTTTCTCCCGCCACTTCGTAAAGTAACCCCCCACGCATATGAAGCAGCTGTTCCTGAATATGATTATGATGAAGGAAAGCTAGCAAAATTCTTATCAAATTTTGGTCCTTATTCTATAGAAGACCAACTATTTACTCAGGCTTCTGTAAATGAAGATATTAATACCGACCCTGATCTCACCGACTTCTCCCAAAAAAAAGTAGAAAGCTATTTGCAAGGTTTTGAACAAGAAGATCTAACCAAAATTAATATGTTAGAAGAAAAAGCATTTACATGGGCAAGAAAGAAAGGGATAGATGTAGATACTCGTCTTGGGAGAGCAGAAGCTATTCAAAAGTATATTATAGCTGGTGTTAGTCCACTAGATGGAACATATGAAGGTTTAGCCTATATGCATAAAGGAAAACCTATATCAGGAAAAGAAGAAGGATTAACTAAAGAATTTGATCAACATGGAAAACTTGTAGGTGGGATAGCCTTCGAAGCTCAAGAACATTACAAAGTTGCCCTAGCAGCATCACATCAATTTTTTAAAATATTAGCTATTAGACAAAATTATTTAGATTATGTTCTGCACAAAGAAGGGTATGAACGAGAAGGAATGGGTTCCAGCGTATATCAACCTTCTACTAGACGAAGAGTAGCAGGACCAGTAATACAAGCAGGTACACAAGCTTTAAAATATTTTCTAGAACATGGTCTACCCCTCTTAGCAAGAACATATGAGTTGACAGGACCACTAGCATATTGGGGTAAAGATAAAGATGAAAAAGAAGTAAAAGACCTTAAAATTGGTTGGGCACCAATAGAAGGAATATATCACTCTCTTACAAAATTTGGTCAAGCATTTATTGATGATCCTAAGACAGGTAAAACACCGTGGAAAGGCTTAAAAGAAGGATTTAGTTATTTTGATAAATATGTCGGGGTAACAAGAAAACCAACAGGTACACTATTTGGTTATGGTGAACCGGTAGTAGATAAAGAAACAGGAAAAGTTGTCTATGATTCTCCCATTTCAAAATATGTTGATATACTTACTAAAGACGTTTTTCCTGATTATGGAACATTTGAATTCCCGTTTGGGGCGTATAAAACTCCAATTGCAGAACTTGAAGATAGACTTGGTGTTAGCTGGGAAGGAAAAAAACTTTTTGGAATGTTTGATCTCGATAGAGATCTTACTCTAGGTACTATAGATATTAGAGGAATACAACCATTAACTACATTAGAAGGATTAACTGCAAAAGGAGGAGCAATAGTAGGTACTGTATTTGGTGGAATAAGACTTCCATTTATAGTTGGTGGAAGAGTACACTCATCGACTCAAGCAAAACGAATTATAAAAGATTTAGAATATTATAAAAAAACCGGTATAGAAAAAGGGACACTTGTTCCCGATTCAAGAATTGGTGGTGGAATATTTGACGTTGCAAAATATCCATTTGCGATATCAAGAGGTGCTAAAGCATTAGCTGTACAAGAAGCAAAATATCCATTCACAAATATGAGTAATGATTTTGTATTTGGTCTAGGTATGAAATCTGTAGAAAATATGGTAATATCAATGAATCAAATACAACAAAAATATGGTGGTGACACATTTGACGTAACTAGTGAAGGTGCACGGATGTTCTATGAACTTCTGGGTGGTGTAGGATTTATTATGGCTAAAGACTGGGGGAAAAGCAGGATTGCAGCTTTTGTAGATATTATTGTTCCTAGTTTACAAAAACAAGGACATATTTCTAAAAAAGTCGCAGATGGTATAGTAACAGGGCTGGGTAAATTCTGGACAGACTTACCAGTACCTTCTTCAGCTGGTCAACGAGATATATACAAATCATTAAGTCAAAAATTTGACTCCAATGAAGTTTGGAGTGTACATCAAAAAGACGAATTAGCAAAAGCAGTAATATGGATGGATAAAGTTCTCAAGAAATATGATCCACAGGGCAAATTAGGAAATCCTAGTGTTGGATTAATAATGAGTAACACGTATCTACATAATCTGAGTTTTGCTATGGAACAAAAAGCAGCTGAAGTAGGCGGAAAAGGGAGATTTTTCAGAAAAGCAGATCCAACTTTTGCAAAAGGTGTCGAAGACCTAAAAGAACTAGTAATTAAGAGAGAAGCTGCATTACTTGACACTCTTCAGGTTTGGCGTAAACAAGCAATAAAACAAGGCATATCAAGTAAAGAAGCAGATGATATACAAGAATTGATAATTAATAGTTATATAGACTCAGAAAGACTGATAAAGTTAGGTGCAGCAAAAGAAGGAAAAAAGATACGAGACTTTATAGGACAATATAAAAATCTTGTAGTGGAAACTGACTACACAGCCCTATCAAAATTAGCTCAAGAACTAGAAAGAAAACAAATAAAAGGAACAGCTACTGCAGATGATTTGAAAAAAGTAGTAGAAAATGTAACCTTTATTGATATGCAAAAAAAGGCAGTAGAAAACTTTTTCTTGAAACAACATTTCTTAAAAGCAAGTAACATAACTACTATCGATGAATTTGGAACACAATTTTATACAATTCTCAGTAGACGTAATTATAAAGAACTATATAAGACATTTTCAGGAAAAGGTGGAGCATACAGTAAAATTCCGGGCTATGAAAATGGGACACTAACAGCAGTTTCAAACGAATTTATTATTTCTTCTATTAACAAAATAAAAGAAATTAAACAAAAACAACAAGCCATAGGTATAAAAACTGGTAAAGAAAAAGGCGAAATAGGTACAATAGCATTAGAAGATTCCTTAGAAAAATTAGTCGTAAGCGGTATTGAAAATTGGGCTGTAAAAAACAAAATTAATAATTTTGAATCATTATATAAAAGACTAGAAGATTCAAAGATTTTTAACGAAAAACAATTAGAGGCTTTACTAAAATCAGGCGACTACACAACTGCAAGAGAAGTTCTTGCCCAAGCGTGGAGAGATAATCCAGCTAGCGTAGCAATGGGAACAGGATTAGAAGGGTTAGCCGCATTAGAAACTCCACTAAAAAAAATCATAAGTTTTAGACAGGGATTAGATAAAAAGATAAACACACTATTCGAAGTAGGAGCAAGAGATGAAACTATTGCATATATAGATCTATATAAAACAGTTCAAAACTCTATAAAAAACATAAAAGGTACACAAGATTTAAAAGGATTTACAGAAGTAGAAAACCTTTATGCTAAATATATGAGTATTTATAGTGACATTGCAGTATTACCTTTAACCCGAATAAGAAAGGGAACAATGTTATACCCAAAATCCCCAAAGGATATGGTAATACAATGGTTTACAAACTTTGAAAAAGGAGCAGATGCCAAAGTAAAATATGATATATTCAATAAAATGTTCCCAGAAAAAACAGTAAGATTAGGGGCAGATGGAAAACTTGAGGAAGTAAAAAATATCTATAGACCATTAGCAATAAGAAAGATACAACAAGCATATGAAAGTAGAATACTACAAAATCGAGACACAAAACCCATAACAAAAGAACTTCTATTAGAAATACAAGCTAGAGATAAAGATTTCTTTACACGAGGTCTAGGTCAAGAATTTATAAGTAGTGCAGGAACTAAAGGTGATAAATATCTAGAAGCAGGACTAACATTTATAGATAAAGCAAATACAGCTATAACCGGAAAAATTAAAGAAAATTTAGTAAACTATGGAAAATTTGAAAGCAATGCTAAATATCTAAACGAAAAATTAAAGATAAATACACAAGCGGAATTAAAAAAATTAGGTTTCTTAGAGCTCGAAGGTATATTAGGAAATACGCAGTCACTAGATGCACAAAAAAAATTAATAAACTTTATATTTAATAGTAAGGATTATAAGGGTGGTAATGACAAAAATATAACAAAATTAATGAAATATTTTACATCCGACAAAATTGCCAAAACCGTACAAGAAAAAAAGGACAATATAATTGCACTTCAAAACATAGTCTTTGATGTAATATATCAACAGGTTTTAAGTGGTAATTTATCAAAACGAGTATTTACCGGTTCAGACGCAAAAATAATGGAAAAATTTATAGAAACTGCCGGTCCTAACACAGGGGCACTTTTAACTACACTTGTTATGAATAGACAAACTTTAAAGAAATTATATGATACTCCTCTGCCGGGTGAAAAGCAAGGATTTATGGCAACAAGACATGTTGAAGATTTAGAAGACCTAGCATCTGCACTAACAATTATAACATCTAGAGGTAGAGTCAATATACCTTCTGGATTATCTGGTAGTATAACAGATTTAGGAATATTGAGTAGATTTTTTGCTATTGCAAGAGGGGTTGTATCTGTTCGTTTTATAGCAGCAGAAATGACTATGAGAGCTTGGAAAGATCATAATACCGCAATAATGAAAAATTTAGTTACAGATAAACACGCAGGGCGTATTGTTAAAAAAATGATAGTCGATGGTAAATACATAACACCAAAAGAACAACGAGTGCTATGGAAATATACAATCCGTGTAGTTGCTAATGAAGGAGATTATGATTTGGCAGATAAGTTAGAAAGACAATATAAATCAGGACAATTATTTATAAATACATTTTTAGCACCGGGCTCAAAAGAATCCAAAGAAGTAAATAAAAGAATTTTTGGAAGTGAAGAAGGTTTAAGATTAGCAGGTCCTGATGAATATGAAGAATTTAAAAAGAAACTAAAAAAACAACAACTATTAAATTAAATAATGAACGAAAAAGAACTCAGACATATTTCCACACAAATTGCAACAATACAAACAAAGTTGAACGACATAAAACGAAACGTTTCACATCTTAATAAAGATGTTAATAATTTGAATGCCACCGCCAACCGATGGAAGGGTGCATTTGGAGTAATACTAATCTTTGGTGCGTTAGCAGGTTGGCTAATCACCATAATTTTTAAAATGATAAAAGGAGCTTAATATGGTAGAATGGGTATTAGCACAGTTACCACAACTTCCACAGCTACTCGATGCACTTTTTAAGATTGTAGGTGGTGCAGCAATTATTGCTACAATTACACCTAACAAATCTGACGACAAAATCATCGATTGGGTATGGAAAATTGTGAACTTTGCAGGTGCGAATTTCGGTAAAGCTAAAAATAACGACTAATATAGCTCAAAAACACCGAAATCGCCATTACGAAGGATTTTTAGCCCGTAGAGAGCAAAGTTATAACTCATAAGCATTT